>ENA-UZWS01007911-UZWS01007911.1-metagenome-genome-assembly--contig:-Day-3-25m-contig-7911_pt1 | contig 20281 bp, 20 predicted proteins | sample MGYA00260343_ERZ794903 | MGnify/ENA metagenome assembly ERZ794903
GGCGATGTTGGCCTGTGCAAGGTTGGGCGTGATTCATTCGGTTGTCTTTGGCGGTTTTGCCGCGCCTGAACTTGCTCTGCGTATTGACGATGCAAAACCCAAACTGATTATGAGCGCCTCATGCGGTATTGAAATCAGCAGGGTTATCCCTTACAAGCCTTTATTAGATGCGGCGATTGATTTGGCACAGCACAAGGTGCAAACCTGCGTTATTTATCAAAGACCCCAAGTAGCAGCAAGCCTTGTTAAAGGTCGAGATATTGATTGGCAAGACACGTGTAAAAATGCAACGCCAGCAGATTGTGTGAGCGTGAATGGCGATGATTTACTCTATATCTTATACACTTCTGGCACCACTGGCAAACCCAAAGGTGTGGTCAGAGAAAATGGCGGTCACGCGGTGGCAATGAAATACAGCATGAGCGCTATTTATGACATCAATCCTGGCGATGTGTTTTGGTCGGCTTCTGATGTTGGCTGGGTGGTGGGGCATTCTTATATTGTCTATGCGCCATTATTACAAGGTTGCACCACGGTATTCTTTGAAGGTAAACCTATTATGACGCCAGATGCCGGTGCGTTTTGGCGTGTGATTGAAGAATACAAAGTTAAGGCTCTGTTTACTGCACCTACTGCTTACAGAGCAATCAAAAAAGAAGACCCCAATGGCGAGTTTATTAAGAAATATGATATTTCCTCACTGGAGACTTTATTTTCCGCTGGCGAGCGTCTTGATCCGCCGACTTATGAATGGCTAACGCAGCGGTTTAACTTACCAGTAATTGACCATTGGTGGCAAACAGAAACAGGTTGGGCGATTTCTTCAAACATGAGAGGTGTTGAAAAAATGCCTGTTAAACCAGGCTCATCGACTGTACCAGCACCCGGATTTGATGTACATATTTTGGATGACAATGGCAAAGAATTAGCTGCCAACAAACAAGGAAACATTGCCATTAAATTACCTTTAGCGCCAAGCTCCCTAACCACAGTTTGGGGCGATATAGAGCGATTTAAAGCCGGCTATTTAGAGACCTTTCCTGGGTTTTATGTGAGTGGCGACGGTGGATACATTGATGAAGATGGTTATTTGTTTGTCATGGGGCGTACCGATGATGTGATTAATGTCTCAGGGCACCGCTTATCTACGGGTGAAATGGAAGAGATTATTGGCACCCATGAAGCCGTGGCAGAATGCGCCGTGGTGGGACGTCATGATGAACTCAAAGGGCAAATGCCACTGGGTTTTGTGGTATTAAAATCTGGCGATAACAGCAATCAAGACGAACTTAAACAAGCCTTAGTCAGTTTAATGCGTGCGAAAATTGGTGCGGTTGCTTGTTACAAAGAGAGTGTCATTGTAGAGCGCCTGCCTAAAACACGTTCTGGCAAAATCCTGAGAAAAACCATGCGCCAAATTGCCGATGGAGAGGAATATGTGGTGCCATCCACCATTGATGATCCAGCGATTTTGGATGAAATCAAACAGGCGCTGCAAGGATAAAAGCGATGCAATCGGTATTGGACATAGGCAATGGTATCAGTTTGTTGGATGCCAGATATATTCAAGAAGATATCGCTGCGGTCTATCTGCTGAGGCAGGCTGATGAAGTGGCAATTATTGAAACGGGCACTAAATACACCCTGCCCCATATAGAAAAAGCACTCAATCAGCAAGGCTTGAGCTTTGCTGATGTTGCTTATGTTATTCCCACCCATGTGCACCTTGATCACGCTGCCGGTGCGGGTATGTTGATGGATGTTTGTGACAATGCCAAGTTGGTGATACACCCCTATGGTGCTAGACATATGATTGACCCCAGCAAGTTGATTGCCGGCACTATCGCGGTTTATGGCGAAGAAAAATTTCAGCAATTTTATGGCGAAATCGTGCCGGTAGATGGCAATCGTGTGATTGAGGCGGGCGATGGATTTACCTTGGATTTTAATGGCAGAATACTGGAATTTTTAGACACCCCAGGCCATGCTCGGCATCACTTTTGTGTTTGGGATAAGCTAAGTCAATCGATGTTTACTGGTGATACTTTTGGTCTTTCTTATCGAGAATTTGATGTGGGCGATGCGGTGTTTATATTTCCCACCACCACGCCGGTGCAATTTGACCCTGAGGCTTTAATTGCCAGCATTGAGCGTATTGCTTCCTACCAACCCAAACAAGTATGCCTGACACATTTTGGTGCGATTGAGCCAACACCCAGCGTGGTGGCACAACTTAAAGAAGGGGTGCGGTATTTTAGTGATTTGGCTAGGGAATACGCCAATCATGCCCAAGCGCAAACAATGATTGAAAGCTCAATGATGGATTATTTGTTACAAGGGCTACAAAATATGGGCGTTAAAGACAGGGATTTTTGTGAGCGAAAATTAAAAAATGATGTCGTATTAAACACACAAGGTTTAATATACTGGCAACAAAATCTTTCTTAATTATAGGAGTAAAAAAAATGGATGTAAAAACTGCATTGGAGAATCGTAAATCAACGCGCGCTTTTTTAGACAAAACCGTTCCGTTTGAAGTTATTAACGCCGTTTTAGAGCAAGCAAAAGCGGCGCCTTCTGGGGTCAATACACAACCTTGGAAGGTCGCTGTAGTGACGGGCGAGAGCAAAAAAAGCCTTGAAAGTAAAATGGAAGTTGAATTTCGCGCTGGCAATAAAGGGGTGATGGACTACCAATACTACCCACAGCAATGGGAAGGGGAATATAAGGAAAGACGCAAAACTTGTGGCTTGTTAATGTACTCTACTTTAGAGATTGGGCGTGAGGATAAAGAAAAGCAAATCAACCAATGGGCAGCCAACTATCGTGCTTTTGATGCGCCCGTCATGTTGCTGTTTTTCATCGATAAAGTCATGGAAAAAGGTTCTTATTTGGACTATGGTATGTTTTTACAATCCATAATGCTGTCCGCGGTTGAACATGGACTTGCCACTTGTCCACAAGCCGCTTTGGCAGAATACCCTGATATCGCTAGAGAAGCGTTGGGTTATGACGACGAACATGTGTTGATTTGTGGCATGGCAATGGGTTATGAAGATACTTCTGCTATCGTTAACAGCTATCGAACTGAACGTGAAGACTTAGACAAAATTGTTAAATACTTTACTTAGAAGCCTTTGCATAAATATGAACAATCAGTAAAAACACACTATTATCTGCTGAGAGATTTTTTTAAACGCTACCAATAGATAGAAAACTTAATTCTTGCAGCGTTTTTTGATAAAATTCATCCAATTTAAAAAACACATCAAACGATGATAATAATCCCAGCAATAGATTTAAAAGACGGGCAATGTGTGCGCTTGTGTAATACCCCCATTTCCCGCACAACTTTTAAGTAGAATCTCGACTGTTCACAGTCATTTTTATCCTTGATTGGCAGAATTATTATACCAACAAACTTGCCATACTCTGTCAAGGGTTTAAGCGCCAGCGTCCCTTTACAGAGTATGGCAAGTTTGTTAACTTGTTCTCTGCCAATCATGATTTATGCTACCAACTTTTGTCTAGGTGGTATTCCTCCTAGGGCAAAATGTGGTCGTTCATTGTTATAAGTCCAAAGCCATTGAGTGGTTAGATTTTGCGCTTGCTCAACTGAATCAAATAAATTTAGGTCTAAGCACTCTTGACGTACTGTACGATTAAATCTTTCAATATAGGCATTTTGTGTTGGTTTGCCTGGTTGGATATACTTAAGTTCAATATCACTAGCTTGTGCCCAATCTCTGAGGGCTTGGCTGATATACTCAGGGCCATTATCACATCTGATGGCTTGAGGCTTTCCTCGCCACTCAACTAAACGTTCTAATGATTGAATTACTCGTCTTGCTGGCATGGATAAATCAACATCGATATTTAACCCTTCCCGATTGTAATCATCCACCACATTAAAGGTTCTAATATTTCTACCATCAGTTAAGGAATCACTCATAAAGTCCATTGACCAAGTTTGATTGATCTTTGTTGGCACACTCAGTGCTTCGGGTTTATCTCTTTTTATTCTTCTCCTTGGTTTAATTCTTAGATTGAGTTCTAGTTCTCTATAGATACGATAGACTCGTTTATGGTTAAATTTATAGCCTTTAACATTGCGTAGATACAAATAACATAACTTAAAGCCCCAGCGTTTATGCGCTTGAGTTAAACACAGTAGATAATCAGCAATTAAAGCACTCTCATGGCTAAGTTTGGGCTGGTAGTAATAAGTGCTTTTGCTGATATTAAAGCAAGTGCAAGCAAAACCAACTGAGACTTGACACTTATTTTTGAGCTTACTCGCCATCTTCTTGCGAGAAGATGGCGCTAGAGCTTTCCCTCAAGTGCCTCTAATCTAATTTGAGACATTAGGCGTTCATCTGCATACATCTTTTTGAGTCTAGCATTCTCTGCTTCTAGCTCTTTAAGTCTTTTAACAATGTTGACATCTGCATCACCATATTTTGAACGCCATTTGTAGAAAGTGGCTTGGCTCATTGCGTATTCACGGCATAACTCAGCCACTGAGATGCCTGCTTGATTTTGTTTGAGAATATTGACTATTTGTGTATCTGTATATCTTGATTTTTTCATGTGAAAACTCCTTGTTTTTTTATTATAGAATTTTCTACTTTAGAATGGTTTGGTTTTTTGGGGGTATTACAGTATGACAGTCATCCAAATTTTAAAATTGCTAGAACAAAAGAATTTGAAGCGTTTCTCGCCTATCTCAACCGATAATGTGCATTTATTTACCCAAGCCAGTAGATTGGCTTATGCCGACCGTGACAAATATATGGCAGATGCCGATTTTGTCAAAGTGCCTGTGGCAGGATTGATTAATGCTGACTATCTTAGGAAACGTGCCAGACTAATTACCAACAAGGACATGGGGCAAGTCAGCGCAGGCACGCCACCAAATGCCAACCAGAATTGGCAACAAAGCAAATCGATTGAACAACCCAGCACCACGCATTTTAGTATTGTTGATCAATATGGTAATGGCTTGTCTATGACATCTTCTATAGAGATGGCATTTGGTTCAACTTTGATGGTGAGGGGATTTTTGCTAAACAACCAGCTGACTGATTTTTCATTTTCACATGAAAAAGATGGACAAAAAATCGCCAATCGAGTGCAAGGTGGGAAACGACCACGCAGCTCGATGTCGCCTTTTATGATTTTTGACAAACAAGGAAAACTGATGATGTTAATCGGCTCGCCTGGTGGTAGCCGTATTATCAATTATGTGGCAAAAACAATCCTAGGGGTGTTAGAGTGGGATTTAGACATTCAATCAGCCATCAATTTACCCCACTATACAAATCGTAATGGCGATACAGACTTAGAAAAGGACACGGCAATAATACAAATCCAAAAAGCATTGGAAGCCAAAGGGCATAAGGTTAATATTCGGGATTTAAACTCAGGACTTCATGGCATTGTCATTACCCCTGAAGGCCTACAAGGCGGTGCAGACCCTAGAAGACTGGGTAAAGCAATGGGGCAATAATAACCCAACGTAATTATGTCAGTGTAGCGGCCAGTTTCTCTGCGCTTTGCTGTACTAGGTCTTTATCGCTACCTTCAACCATCACTCGAATGAGTGGCTCAGTACCCGAGGCACGAATCAATACTCTGCCTGTTTCTCCCAAAGATTTTTCGACTTCGAGTTGTGTTTTTTGCAGCGCTTGATGTTGTGATAAATCAATCTTTTCTTGGGTGGTAACATTAATCAGTACTTGTGGATATTTTTGCACTTCGGATTTTAATTCATGCAGTGTTTTGGCACTTTTAACCAACACCTCCAGTACTTGCAAAGCAGCAATAATACCGTCCCCTGAACTGGTTCTATCAAGACAGATGATGTGCCCCGAACCTTCGCCACCTAAGATTGCATCATGTTTTTGCATTTGTGTCATCACAAATCTATCGCCCACATCGGCTTCTATAAAATCAATGTCTAAGTCTTTATAGCCGTGACGCACACCAAGATTGGTCATTTGGGTGCCAACCACAGTATTATTTTTAAGTCTGTTCTGTGCTTGCCATGCCTTAGCAATAATAAACACCAATTCATCACCATCAATCAACTCACCTTTAGCGTCCACCATCATTAAACGGTCACCATCACCATCAAAAGCAATGCCTAAATCTGCTTTATTTTCAAGTACGGTTTGCTGCAAACTGTGGGTATTGGTCGCGCCACAACCAAGATTAATATTAAAACCATCAGGTTGGTTATGAATCAGTGTTACCTTAGCACCCAACTCAGCAAATACATTTTCTGCAATATGATAAGTCGCGCCATTTGCACAATCCACAACAATATCAAGGCTGGACAAATCCACATTCTTATCAAAAGTGTGCTTGCAAAAATCAATATAACGACCTAAAGATTGCTCATGGCGAATCGCCTTACCAATTTTTTCACTACTGACACTCACCATAGGCTCACTCAAACGCTTCTCAATGGCTTTTTGGTCTTGGTCGCTAAGCTTGGTGCCTTGGCTGGAGAAAAACTTCACCCCATTGTCTTGAAAACTGTTATGTGATGCACTAATAACCACACCTGCTGTGGCGCCATAAGTTTGTGTGAGGTAGGCAATAGCGGGTGTTGGCATTGGGCCTAACAAACCAACGTCCACGCCTGCAGACAAGAAACCTGCTTCAAGTGCAGATTCAAATAAATAACCCGAAACACGGGTATCTTTACCAATAATAACGCTGGCATTTTTGTTTTTTTGCGCTAACACCGAGCCGACTGCCCAGCCTAATTTCAAAAAGAAATCTGCTGTAATTGGCTCTATACCAACTTCGCCACGTATGCCGTCTGTGCCAAAATAACTGTTCAACTTACACTCTCCAAAACCATTAATCCATCTTTTGTTTCTCTAACGTCATGTACACGCACAATATCTGCGCCTTTCTGAACTGCCATTATAGCCCCCACAACACTGCCTGTCACTCTTGTATCCACATCTCTATCACCCAGCATTTGCCCAATCATAGTTTTGCGTGATAGTCCCGCTAAAAGCGGCAAGCCAAAACTTTTAAATTCATCAAAACGATGTAATATTTCTAAATTATGGACATAAGTTTTACCAAAGCCAAAGCCAGGATCTAAAACCAATCTATCTTCATTAATCCCTGCTGCAATACAAGCTTCAATTCTATTTGTAAAAAAATGCTTAATGTCTGCTATCACATCATCATATACAGGATTTAATTGCATGTTTTTTGGCGCACCTTGCATATGCATCAAGCATACATCGGTTTGTAGCTCGCTGGCTACTTCCAGCGCCCCCTCAGCACGCAATGCATAAACATCATTAATTATACTGGCACCGGCTTTAACAGCTTGTGTCATCACTTCTGGTTTTGAAGTGTCAATAGAAATGGGAATATCACTCACTTGGGAAAGTGCTTCGATAACTGGAACAACACGATTAAGTTCCTCTTCTAAGGAAACCAACTCAGCATTTGGGCGTGTAGACTCGCCGCCAATATCAATTATGTCGGCGCCTTGATCAATCATATCTTGCGCACTTTGAAGGGCATCAATAACAGCAAAATTCTGACCACCGTCAGAAAATGAATCGGGCGTTACATTGAGCACACCCATGATTTTTGCGCCCATGACAGTGTTAGGCTATTTGCTCGCTACCACCACTTAAGGGTTTATTGTCAGTATCACTGTTTGTGTCTTCTGATACATCGCTACCACCTTGACCCAACTCAGTAGAAACAACATCAGAATCAACAATCACCGCTGCTTCACGCATTGGTTTTCTGTTCATTAAGTCGTCAATTCATTCTTTATCAATCGTTTCAAATTCTACTAACGCCTTTGTCATCGCGTGCAAAATATCAACATTATCTTTCAAGATTTCTTCTGCGGCCGCATAATTGCTATCAATAATTTGACGAATTTCGGTGTCTATTTTCTTAAAGGTTTCCTCTGAAATGTGCTTATGCTTAGTGACTTGCTTACCTAAGAACACCTCACCATCATCTTCGCCATAAGCCAAAGGCCCTAAAGAATCTGACATTCCCCATTGTTTAACCATCTTATGTGCAATCTCAGTAGCGCGTTCAATATCATTACTTGCACCTGTGGTTACCGCATCGTCGCCATAAATCAAACCTTCGGCAATACGCCCACCAAACAGTGCGGCTATTTGAGAGTTAAGTTTGCGTCTAGAGATACTATAACTGTCTTTTTCTGGTAAGAACATGGTTACCCCAAGTGCACGACCTCTTGGAATAATACTAACCTTGTAAACAGGGTCGTGCTCAGGCACCAAACGACCTACAATCGCATGCCCTGCCTCATGATAAGCGGTCATTTCTTTTTCAGCCTCATCCATCACCATAGTTTTGCGCTCAGCGCCCATCATGATTTTATCTTTGGCTTTTTCAAACTCTTGCATGCCAACTAACTTTTTGTCTTTACCAGCAGTAATCAGCGCAGCCTCATTACAAAGATTGGCCAAATCTGCACCAGAAAACCCTGGCGTACCTTTAGCGATATCAATAGATTTCACATTTTTAGCAATCGGCAGTTTGCGCATATGTACTTTTAAAATGGCATCACGACCGTTAATATCCGGCAAGCCAACCATCACTTGACGATCAAAACGTCCTGGACGTAAAAGCGCTGGGTCTAAAACATCTGGACGGTTAGTCGCAGCAACCACAATAATACCCTCAGAACCTTCAAAACCATCCATCTCAACCAACATCTGGTTAAGCGTTTGCTCGCGCTCATCATGTCCGCCACCCATACCAGCGCCACGTTGGCGACCAACTGCGTCAATCTCATCAATAAAAATAATACAAGGTGCATTTTTCTTAGCTTGCTCAAACATGTCACGCACGCGCGATGCACCTACACCAACAAACATTTCAACAAAATCAGAGCCTGAAATAAAGAAAAATGGCACTTGTGCTTCTCCTGCAATAGCCTTAGCTAATAAGGTTTTGCCAGTGCCTGGAGGGCCCACTAAAAGCACGCCTTTGGGGATTTTTCCACCAACTTTAGTAAATTTTGCTGGATTAGATAAAAAATCAACCAACTCTGAAACATCTTCCTTTGCTTCTTCTACGCCAGCCACATCTTTAAACGTTACCTTCGTTTCATCTTTGCCAATCAATCTGGCTTTAGATTTACCAAAACTCATTGGGTTTTTGCCGCCCATTGCGCCGCCAGCGCCTTTCATAGTGTAAAGAATCACACCAATTAACAACAGAATTGGCGCTAATGAAATAATTAACTGCTTGAAAAATCCTTCTTTCTCAGGTGGCTTGGCAACAACGTTTACGCCGTTGTTTAATAAGTCGCCCATCAGCCCCAAGTCTCTAGCGCTATAAGTGCTAAACTGCTCACCGCCTGCACCAACACCGGTAATATTATTGCCCGAAATTGTCACACTGGAAACATCGCCCTGCTTAACGCTTTGGATAAACTGTGAATAAGTAATTTGGTTTTTATCCTCTCCCGCCTCGAACTGATTAAAAAGCGAGGCTAAGGAAACACCTAAAACCAACCAAAACAACAAATTTCTCAACATAATATCAAATGATTAAAAACAGAAGAATAAATATACCCTAAATACACAGTCTTTTATATAGAGATAAACAGCGTTTTTTTCAAGGATAATGAACAAAAAAATCTAAATTCTGTCATAATTTACACTTTATACATTCAATAAAAAAATTATGCTCAAAACTAACTTACTCTCTATTGTCATTATTTCTGGCTTGTTAAGTGCTTGTGGTTTTCATGTGCCTAAAAATAATACAGCTGTTAATGCCTCAATAACAGGTGATGTAAATAGTGCGTTTGCTAGTGAATTTAAAAAGCATCTTGATGTAAATAGTGCGCCATCTTTGCGTGTTAATATTGGTGCAGAAGTACAAAATACTCGCTCGACTGCCTATAAAAATAATGGCGATACAAGTAGCTATATGCTAACACTCAGTGTGCCAATCAAAGTAATACGTGGCCAAGAATTGTTATTATCAAAAAACTTAACAGCAACTACAACGCTTAAGGAAATGGAATTGTCACAGGCCAATACACTACAAACCACGCATGGTTTTGCCCAACTTCGCAAAACAGTTGCAAGCAAACTGTTAAGAATATTAACACAACTCAATGCGAATTAAGCCTGAACAACTAAAAAGAACGCTCAGCAAGCAACTTGATTCACTCTACTTTGTTTTTGGTCCAGAACTACTACTGGTCGAACAAAGCCTAACTTACATTAAAGACAGCGCAAAAACACAAGGTTTTGACGAACGTGTGAGTTTTGAGGTGGATGGTAATTTTGATTGGGATACCATTGTTGCTGAACTGTCAGCCGCTTCATTATTTTCACCAAAACGCATGATTGAATGCCGCTTAAAAACGGGAAAAATTGGTGTTAAAGGCTCAAAAGCACTCAGTGAAATCGCTGCCAATATACCGAGTGATATTTTATTTATCGTCTCTACGGGCAAACTTGAGTTTGCACAACAAAAAAGCAAATGGTTTAAAACACTTGAAGCCAACGGCAATATCGTGCAAGCTTGGGAGGTGCAACGCAACCATCTTGTTGGCTGGATTTCTAACCACATGGCAGAATTGGGGTTAGAGCCAAATCCAAAAATTGCAGAAAGTATTGCTTACTATACTGAAGGCAATTTATTGGCCTCTATGCAAGAAATTCAAAAATTGAAAATGGCTTATCCAGAAGGTAATATTGATGTTCAAGATTACACACAACAACTTTGCGAACAGTCACAATACACCATTTACAACCTCATTGATTCAGCTTTAGCAGGGGACAGCGAACAAGCATTAAAAATTTACGCAACCATGCTCGATGATACTGCAATGCCGATTATGCTAAGCGGTGCCTTGTATCGAGAAATTCATGCAATACTCAATATGGCTATTGATTTACAACAAGTCAAACAAGTTGAACAAGTAATAAATAATCATAAAGTATGGAAAAATAGGCAGACAATCATCAGCAATGCGCTAAAACGCCTGCCTTATCAACGCTTACAAAAAATATTATTATCACTGGGGCGTATTGACCGCTCAATCAAAGGTGTGGATAATTTAAATGTCATTGACGAATGTCGCATATTATTACTAACAATCGCAGGAAAGGCACCATGGGCTCAATAAATGATTTAATTGTCACACTTGGTCAAAACGCACGCAATAGTGCAAAAGCACTACGTAATGCGACCACACAACAAAAAAATAATGCTTTAAATAATATTGCCACGCAAATTGACCAAAACCGTGCAAACATTTTAAGTGCCAATCAAAAAGACTTGAATCAAGGTAAAGACAATGGATTGGAAGCCGCCTTGTTAGATAGGCTAATGCTGGATGATGCTCGCTTAGATGGTGTTATTGAAAGCCTAACCCAAATTGTTGCTCTACCTGACCCAGTAGGAGAAATCACCGAGCTTAAATTTCGCCCAAGTGGTATTCAAGTGGGCAAAATGCGTGTCTCACTTGGTGTGATTGGTATTATTTACGAGTCCCGTCCAAATGTGACGATTGATGCGGCGGCACTGTGCCTTAAATCAGGCAATGGTGCGATTTTGCGTGGTGGCTCTGAGGCAATTCATTCTAATCTGGCGTTTTACGCCTGTGTTAAACAAGGTTTAATTGATGCTGGTCTAAATGAAAACTGTGTACAACTGATTGAAACAACAGACAGAGCAGCCGTTAATGAACTGGTGAAAGCCAGCGCCTATGTCGATGCTATTATTCCACGCGGCGGCAAAGGCTTAGTGGAAGCCATTAGCCAAAATGCGCAAGTGCCTGTGATTAAGCACTTGCATGGTGTTTGCCACACCTATATTGACAAAGATGCCGACACGCAAAAAGCCATTGATGTTGCTTTTAATGGCAAGGCGCGTCGTTATGGGGTGTGCAATGCCACAGAAACTTTACTGGTACACGCAGCCGCAGTGGGACGGGTAATGCCTGAACTTATTGCAGAATTTTTCGCTAAAGGTGTCGAGTTGAGAGGTTGCGAACAAACAAAAAAACTCTCTAAACAAATTGTTGCTGCTACAGATGAAGATTGGGACACAGAGTATTTAGATGCAATCTTGTCCATTCGCATTGTCAACTCAATGACGGATGCCATTGAACACATTGAAAAATACAGCTCAGGGCATACCGAAGCCATTGTCAGCGAAAACTACAGCGCCACACGTCGCTTTATGCGGGAGGTGGATTCCTCCTCTGTCATGGTCAATGCATCCACTGCCTTTGCCGATGGCTTTGAATATGGATTGGGTGCAGAAATTGGTATTAGCACTGATAAATTCCATGTACGCGGCCCTGTGGGTTTAGAAGGACTCACCTCGCAAAAATTCATCGTGCTAGGCGATGGACATATTAGAAAATAAAACAAAAAAAATGAATATAGACGAAACACTGGCAATCTTTGCGCGTGGCAGCGATGAAATATTGCCACTTGAAGAGCTTAAAGACAAACTTAAACGTAAAAAAGTTTTAAAAATTAAAGCAGGGTTTGACCCAACAGCGCCTGATTTGCATTTAGGACACACGGTTTTAATCAACAAACTGAAACAATTACAAGACCTTGGGCATGAAATCCAATTCTTAATTGGTGACTTCACCGCCATGATTGGCGACCCAACGGGTAAGAGTAAAACCCGCCCACCACTTTCACGTGAGCAAGTTGAGCAAAATGCTGAAAGTTATACCGAGCAGGTATTTAAAATTTTAGACAAAAACAAAACCAAAGTTGTTTTCAATTCCCAGTGGATGGACAAAATGACGCCAATGGAATTTATCCAGTTATCCAGCAAGCAAACTGTTGCCAGAATGTTAGAGCGTGATGATTTTTCCAAGCGCTACAAAGCCGGACAACCTATTTCAACCCATGAGTTTTTATATCCTTTGGTACAAGGTAACGATTCTGTTGAATTAGAAAGTGATGTAGAAATTGGCGGCACCGACCAAAAATTTAATTTGCTTGTCGGTAGAGAATTACAAAAACAGGCAGGTCAAGAACAACAAGTCATTCTTACCATGCCAATTTTAGAGGGTTTAGACGGTGTGCAGAAAATGTCCAAATCTTTGGATAATTATATTGGCATTGATGATGCACCTGATGATATGTTTGGCAAAATACTCTCAATTTCAGATGAATTGATGTGGCGTTATTTTGAGCTATTAAGTTTTAAGTCTTTAGAGGCAATTAACAACTTAAAACAAGAAATGGCACAGGGGAAAAATCCAAGAGACATCAAATTTATGCTTGCTGAGGAAATTATCACACGCTTTCATAATGCTGCGTCTGCTCAGCAAGCACAACAAAATTTTATTAATCGTTTCAGTAAAAATCAGATTCCTGACGAAATGGAAGAATTCAGCTTTGATGTAGGTATCAAAATTGCCAATTTACTCAAAGACGCTGGACTTTGCCCTAGCACCTCAAATGCTTATCAAATGATTAAACAAGGGGCTGCCAAAATCAATGGCGAAAAAATTACCAACAAAGATTTGGTGCCAGAAGCCGGCACAGAAGTCTATCAAGTTGGCAAACGAAAATTCGCGAGGGTGACAATCCAATAGAAAAGTGTTATAATACTCAGTCTGGGGATGACATGGCTTCGACGAGGAGTTGGATCTCAAGGATGCATGCCGAGGATGAGAATAACTCGTAAAAGTTTCTTAAAAAAGATAGTTGCAAACGAAAACAACTACGCTCTAGCTGCATAGCTAGCCGCTCCCTTGAAATTGTCTGTGTTTCTTGGATAGCGGTCGATTACAGACTCGCTAGGATTATTTGTTCAGGGTAATTCGGTTAAAATTAACTGGGATCGCACTTGCAATCCCTGATGGTCGGGTGGCAAGTTGCTAAACTAATAGACCAAGCTAAGCATGTAGATTCTTTGTTTGAAGGTTTTCGGACGCGAGTTCAATTCTCGCCATCTCCACCAAATTCATATATTTCAACTACTTTATAAAAACTTCCGAGTAGTTTTGAATATTAAAACCCAATTTACTGCGTTAAAAAACGTACTTATTCATAATAAAATAAGCCGATGGTTGTGCCAATGACAAAACATCAACAACTTTAAAAATTATCATTAATATAGGCAAATTAATATGGATGCAGATTTGATACAAACAACCGCATTAGCACTTGGTATTGGGTTGGGTGGTGGCTTTAATATTTACGCTACAATTTTAGTATTGGGTGTTTCTGGCATGACTGGTAGTGTCGCCCTACCAAATGAGTTAGAAATATTGCAAAACCCTTTGGTGATTGGCGCAGCAGGGCTAATGTACATTGTGGAGTTTTTTGCTGATAAAATTCCTGGTTTTGACAGTGTTTGGGACAGTGTCCATACCTTTATCCGCATTCCACTTGCGGCATTATTGGCAGGCGACGCCATGGCAGAGTTTGGCCCTGTGGCTGAAACAGTAACTATGGTTATAGGGGGTGGGCTAAGTTCAGCAACACACTTCACCAAGTCTGGTACCCGCGCTATTATTAATACCAGTCCTGAGCCAGTCACTAACTGGACTGCTTCCATTTCTGAAGACGTGGCAGTATTTGGTGGTATGTGGGCAGCGATTAACCATCCAGTGATTTGGATTGGCATTGCTGTTATTACTATCTTGCTGATGGTATGGCTCATTCCAAAACTTTGGCGTGGCATTAAATTAATTGCCAAAAAAATTGCCAATTTATTCAAGTCAAAAACTACCGAAAAGACTTGAAACTTCCCATCTTATTGTTTCGTATAAAACAATAAGATGGGAAAAATAATTGCTTTATTATGCTTCATACTATTAAGCGGCACACCGTTTGCAAAAAGTGCTTACTTTGAAAGTGGTGACTACCAAAACACGCTAGTTGAGCTTTACACTTCTGAAGGTTGTAGTTCTTGTCCACCAGCCGACCAGTGGTTAAGCACACTGCAACAACATCCAAAACTGTTTAATGAAATCATTCCCGTGGCATTTCATGTAGATTATTGGGATTATATTGGATGGAAAGACAGATTTGCCAATAGCCAATACTCAAACCAACAGAAAAAACATTATCAAGAGCGCAATATCTCTCAAATACACACACCACAGGTTATTAAAAATGGTAAAGAAGACAGGGCTTGGCGCTACCAAAGAAAAGTTGATTTAGCGGGTAATAAAGTAGGAAAATTGGTGGTTGATATTATTGATGATGTGGCTTACATTCATTTTAAATCACAACAAAGACACACCCCTCTAACTGCACATATTGCTTTATTGGGGTCTGGATTTGAAAGCCGAATTACCGCAGGCGAGAACGACAATAAAACTCTTAAACATGATTTTGTCGTACTGGATTATAAGAAAAAGAACAGCAAAGTTCGCCGTTGGTCAATTCCACTGCCAAACTCAGAAAAATTGGCAAAACGTTTCGCTGTAGCAGTTTGGGTTACCCATCAAAACTCACTTAAACCCATTCAGGTAACTGGCAGTTGGTTTTAACTAGGGAGTTATCTTATTAAAAGCCACGACTTTTTTGCTCTTTCTTGGCTTTTTCGGCTTCAATGTAGGCGTTGCCAAGTGTTTCTAAAATAGAAATCACCCCACCCCCTTCTCCAGCCTTTATATTAGAACGCTTTTGATGAGAGAAAATGACATTGCTTGCCAGTATGTTTTGATGATTTGAATTAATGTGGTCTTTTTTGTAATACCTAAATGCTGCATTGCCATAATGCTCTAAACTGAGCGCCCTATCATTATTAAGCGGATGGTCATACAATAAATTAGCAGGCTTACTACCAAAAACTTTGTGCATTCTACGCCAAATCTTTGCCCCTGCTCTTGGGTCGTACCCAGCAAGTGCTGAATAAATCACAGAATATCTATCTGCCTCGTCTTCTTGAATGGTGGTGAAACTTGCCTGGTAAGCGCTACTTCTTAATTTTTTATCCAGCAATTTTGATGCCAACAACTTACTTTGACCTTCGCTAGAATGTCTGGCGTTAATGTGCGCTATTTCATGCGCCAAAATTGCTGCCAACTCATCATCATTTTGAATGGCAGCTGGTCCTTGAAAAATCCCTGTATAAACAAATACCTTGCCGCCGCCAATGGTAAAGGCATTCCAGTTTTTGTCTTCAATAAGGTGTACTTCCCAATTTAAGTCTTGTCTGTGAATGACTTTTTTAAGGCGGTTAAAGGCTTTTTGCACGCGATAAAAATCTTTATTTTTTGCGTCAATCTTCAAACCTTTTTTCTTAAAATCAGCCAATAACTGTTTGGCTTGCTTATCTGCCCGAATGCGTTCTTGCGCTTTAGACTCAAAGCTTATTTCTCGTTTACCGGTAATAGGATCAACCACACTAATCTTATCGCCAACCTTCATTAGCCCTTTATCAATAGAAGATAAACAAGAGGATAATAATAACGCCAAAGAGAGGGCGCTTATTCGAATTATTGTCAATATCATCTGTAGAATTATAACAACTTTAACAAACAAAAAAATTAACGAATATTACTTTTTCTTAGGTTTGCTTCCCCAAAACCCTTTCTTTTGTTTGGCTTTGTTTTCCTTGGAATTGGATGCTTTGCCATATCTTGGTTTGTTGCGATTCTTGGTTTTTTTGGGTTTTTTCTTTTTTGGTGGTAATAAGTTTTTAGCCGACTCTGGCACATTGTGCTCAGGCACAAAATCATCCACCATAATGCGTTCAAGTTTTTTCTGAATCAGTCGCTCGATATCAAGCAATTGCTTGGCTTCATCCGCACTAACTAAGGACAAGGCTTCGCCTTTTGAGCCCGCACGACCGGTTCTACCAATACGGTGAACATAGTCCTCAGCAACGTTTGGTAAATCAAAATTTATCACATGAGGCAACTCGCTGATGTCAATGCCACGCGCTGCAATATCGGTTGCCACCAAAACGTTAACCTTGCCTTTTTTAAAATCATCTAAAGCTCTGGTGCGCGCCCCTTGTGATTTGTTGCCATGAATAGCCGCAGCGCTAATGCCTTTTTTGCCCAATTGGGTGGCGATACGGTTGGCACCATGTTTGGTGCGACTAAACACCAATACCTGATACCAACTGTGCTGTTTAATAAGGTGTGTTAGCAAGGCTTGTTTTTTAGATTTGTCAACGGGATGAATCCATTGTTTGACGGATTTAACCGTTGAGTTACGTGGCGTGACTGAGATTTCCACAGGATTATTCACCAAAGATTTTGCCAGCGTTCTAATCTCATTAGAAAAGGTAGCAGAAAACATTAAGGTTTGTCTGTTTTTAGGCAAGATTTTTAAAATACGCTTAATATCATGGATAAAACCCATGTCCAACATTCTGTCAGCTTCATCAAATACTAAAATTTCTAGCTGGTCAAATTTCACTGCATTTTGTGAGTATAAATCCAACAGTCTGCCCGGTGTTGCCACCAGAATATCTACGCCACCTCTGAGCTTTTGCATTTGTGGATTGATTTTTACCCCGCCAAATACCACACTGGACTTTAAAGGCAGTTGTTTGCCATAAGCAACAACACTGTCGTTGACTTGCGCGGCAAGTTCACGTGTTGGCGTTAGGATAAGCGTACGGACTTGATTAGATTTTGCCAGTGTGCCTGTTGATAAAATTTGTAAAATTGGCAAGGTAAACCCTGCTGTTTTCCCCGTGCCTGTTTGTGCGGCAGCCATCACATCTTTGCCTTCTAATACCGCAGGAATGGCCTGTTGTTGAATGGGTGAAGGCGTGTCATAGCCTTTTTTGATAACAGCATCAAGAATAGAATCTGATAGACCTAATTTAGAAAAACCCATGGAATAAAAGTGAGAAATGAAAGCGCGTATTTTACTGTAGCCCGCCCTCACAAACTATAATAATTGCATGAGCAATAAAACACTTAAAAGTCCTTGCATCGACATTTGCAAATACAACCAACAAAACTTTTGCCTAGGTTGCAAGCGTAATAGCGATGAGATTACAAACTGGGCCAGTTATTCAGATGCAATGCGTGAAGCCATTATGCAAGATTTAAAAGACAGAAAAATTGATGGGTAAACCTGTCAAGATATTGCTAAATATTGCTAAACAGATAACTGAAAGATAAGACTTGCTAATAGCGAGTATTTTTTCTTGTGCAAGGCAGATAATTAAAAGTTCGATTGAGTGTAGATACTATTATGTGATTAAGTTAATAGCGAGTATTTTTTTTCTACAAGGCAAATATTCAGAAATACGATTGAGCATAGACACTACCATGTGATTGAGTATTTCTGAATATTTAACGCAGTACTCGGTTCAGCACCCCCTTGAGGGGTGGAAAGGAAAAAGACGAAGCTATTCGGTTGGGGTGCGGGCTTTAATGGATAACGCATGCAACTCACCACTGTCAATATCTGCACGTACAACAGCCAGCACCATTTTTTGTCGCTCTAATAACGACATCCCCTCAAACACGGGTGAAACCACCAGCGTTGAACAATTACAACCATCGCCTTCCATGGTAACGGTTGAGTTTTTGATGCCTGCTTCAAGCTTGGCTTGTATTTGTTCTAAAGTCATGCGCCGAATGCCCCCTTAAATGCGAAAAAGAATAAGACAGACATCATCGCCCCTGCTGGTAATGTGATAAGCCACGATAAAAATATTTTATTAATCATACGTAAATCCAATGCTGCCATACCTCTTGCCAAACCAACACCAAGCACTGCACCTACTAATACTTGCGTGGTTGATACTGGCAAGCCTGTGCCTGATGCAATAACCACAGTCGCAGCGGCTGCGAGTGTTGCAGCAAAACCGCGTGAAGGGGTTAACTGTGTGATACCTGTGCCAACTGTGGCAATTACCTTGTGCCCATAAGTGATTAAACCCAGCACAATACCACCACCACCAACCAATAAAATGCCAACAGGTAGTGAGCTCTTAGAGCCAATCAATCCACCACTGTCAATAACACTGTAAATAGCCGCTAATGGTCCAATAGCATTCGCCACGTCGTTTGAACCATGCGCAAATGCCATGGCTGCCGCGGTAATAATCATCAGCACACCAAACACTTTTTCCATTGAGGTAAAGTGAAAATCTTTGTTTTCATTAGGATCAAGATGAATACGACGAATAGTAACTGTGCCAATGGCAGCAACTAATAGTCCAAAACCAACTGCCAACAGATAACTTGTCTGTGTATCAAAACTCAACCCCACGTGCTTAAGTCCTTTAAAAATTGTTACTAAAGAGATAACAAAACCTACTAAAAACATATAAAACGGCACATATTTTTTAGCATTTTCAAAAGGCTTAGAGGTGTCAATAATTAAATTTTGTAAGCTCCTAAATAACATAAAAGCAATACTGCCTGCCAAAATTGGAGACACAATCCAACTCATCGCAATCTTGCCAACTTTACCCCAAGCGACTGCATCGGCACCAACACCAACTGCACCAAAACCAACAATGGCACCAACAATTGAGTGTGTGGTTGATACTGGCCAACCTAAGGAAGAAGCAATTAGCAACCAGAATCCCGCAGCTAAGAGTGACGCCAACATACCATAAACCAATAAATGCGGCGCCTCTGTAAAGAGTGTAGCATCTAAGATACCTTTACGAATTGTTGCTGTTACCTCGCCACCTGCCAATACTGCACCTGCAAATTCAAAAATAACTGCAATAATAATTGCCTGTTTAATTGTAATTGCACCTGAGCCCACTGAGGTTCCCATCGCGTTTGCGACATCATTTGCGCCCACACCCCATGCCATAAACAAGCCGAAAACAATGGCGAGAATTAATAAAACACTGCCATAATTTGCAATAATTTCCATAATTTCTCCTTACTTAGCAAGCAACACTTCTAGGCGAGAGCCAACTTTTTGAGCGGCATCAGCTAACTCACCTAACCACTCAACTGCGCGATAGTAAAACATCACATCTACAGGCGGTAAATCTTTCTCTAAGGGAAACAGTTTAGTGCGAATCTCATGCTGGATTTTGTCAGATTTGCTTTCAAGGTCATTGACATCTTCAATAATAGAATTAACAACCTTACGTTCGCGATTACCAAACGCTGTTTCTAATAACTCATCTAATTCATTAACCGCTTTAAGCGCTGTTGCTGAAGTTTTAATGCAAACATCAGTCAGTTCAATCACATCATCAAAAATCTCATTGGGTAATGTCATCTTACGATTAATCATCAAACCTGACACGTCTTTAGTGATGTTAGCAATAGAATCTTGAATTAACAATAAGTCTAATAAGT
>ENA-UZWS01005809-UZWS01005809.1-metagenome-genome-assembly--contig:-Day-3-25m-contig-5809_pt1 | contig 20244 bp, 10 predicted proteins | sample MGYA00260343_ERZ794903 | MGnify/ENA metagenome assembly ERZ794903
GGCCCTCTATAATCCCATTCTGTAACCACATAGTTCCCATGATTCGTTTGTTTATGCTCTATCAAATCGCGTAAACTTTCTCCATCGGAATTATAATTTCCAATGTTTAAATAATCCATAATTGTGGCAAATAAATCTATATTAGAAACATAGCCATTCACTGTTGTTTCCTTTTTAATTTCATGGGGCATTTTAATCATTAATGGGACGTGTGAAGATTCTTCATAGAATACATTTTTTTCGCGCATTCCATGAGCGCCTAGCATTTCTCCATGATCACTTGTGAAAATCACCATCGTATGTTCTGCGACTCCCTCATCTTCTAATGTTTTCATTATTTGTCCAATCCAATCATCTAACTCAGTAATTAAACCATAATAATTAGAAATCATATATTTTAATTTTTCTTCATCAGCAAAAACAGTCAACTTCTTTCTACCATTTGCATTCATATAAGGGGAATTTTGCATATCATCTTTAATACTTGAAGGGATTGGCATTTTATCAGGATCATACATGCTGTAATAAGGCTCTGATGGAATCATGGGTGCATGAGGAAAATGAAAAGAGGTGGTGATGCTGAAAGGTTTGTCTTTCAATCGCTTGATGGCGTCAATGGTTTTTTTTGCATAATATGCAGTGATGGTATGTTCTTTAGGAATGCTAGATTTGCCGTGATAATTTGGTTGAGAATGCCGATGTTTTACTTCTTTTTTAACCTCATTGTATGTTTTTCCATAATCTATATCTATTGGATCTGGGGTGTAAGGTCTTTTCGTAAATCGATCTAAAAGCTGCCCTTTTTTTGGTTCCTCTCTAGGAAATACGTCGTTTAAATAATCTAGGTATAAATGCCTTTGCCCTAGTGGTTCAAATATATATTTCCTATTTTTAGCATATTTATTGGGGTTTTTATAGACCTCTGCATGCGAAGTTAAGACATGCCATTTCCCATAATATTCTGCATGATATCCTTTTTCTGTGAGAATCTCATCAAAGGTTTTCATTGTCATTACTGGGCTATCGTTATAATCGTAGGTTTTATCATTTGTTGTTACTCGATGTGTGTTTACTGTTGTTCCAGTTAAGATTGAAGATCTTGCTGGTCCACAAACCGCAACTGGAGTATAGGCGTTTTTAAAATAAGCTCCTTGTCTGGCTAACTTGTCTAAATTTGGAGTTTTAACAATTGGGTTCCCAGCTATACTTAAGGCATCATAGCGTTGCTGATCTACAATAATAAAGAGTAGGTTTTTATCCTTTGAGCTTTGTAAAGTTGTGTTTTTTGTTGGGTAAGTTTTACACCCAAGTACCACCATCATTAGAAAAAATAAATAGGTTTTTTTTTGAATCATAATTAACTAAGGTTTTTGTTTTTTGTATAAGAATCTTCTGTGAATTGTTTTCCCCTCCTTTATATGCTCGCAAATAAAATTTGCATTCTTTTTTAGTTTAAATGTCTTAACTTTTGATGAATTAGTCATGTCTATTTTAATGTCATCATTCGTAAAAGAATAATTGAATTCATGACGTTTTTTTGTCTTTAAATTTTCGGTAAACCCTTTTCCATTTTTTTTGAAAACTACTTTTATTTGAAGTCTTATCCAAGAGCCTACTAGTTTACTTTCATTAATTTCTGTTGATGCATATTGATTTTTCAAACGCTTGTCTAACAAAGCTTTTAAAGAAGTTGTATTTTTATTTAGTTTAAAACCATCAATAAATAAGGCAGCAATCTCTAAAACACTTTCTTTAAACACAGTTGGAATACTTGGACTTAAAGTCGTATGATTGATGTCTTTATGCAATACCACTTTAGCTTCACCTCCTTGAGACTTTATTTTTTCTGCAAATTTTATACTTTGTGTATAATGGCAAAGAACATCTGCATCTCCATGTAGCAATAAAGTGATCGGAGGTTTTTCCCTTAAATTGTAATAGGCAGATGCTTTTTTACTTTCTTCTTTTGTAACTAACCCGTACGCTTTTCTTGCCTTTTGATTTGGAAACGTAGATCTTTCTTCAGAGTGATCTACCAAATTATACATGCCTTCTGCGCCTAAAAGTAGTTTGCAATTCTTATATTTTTGAGCCATGATAGCTGCTAAAGTAGAGCCTGCTGAGGCACCTCCAAAACCAATTCTAGTGATGTCTGCATTGTACTTCTCTGCATTGTCAAAAAACCATTGAACCGAGGCTTCTAAATCTTCTATGGCATCTGAAAATGTTGCATTATTGCCTTTACATCTGTAAGCCAATCCTACATAGATGACCCCTAACTGATCTGCCAGATAATTCGCATCGTTATGCAACCTTGCGGGTGGAACATGCATTGTATCTCCACCATTCCAGCCACCTCCGTGTACAAAAAAATAGACTGGACTTTTGCCTGTCGTTTTTTTAGGTAGTTTTATTCGAATAGGAATGTCATATCCACCTGCTTGTGTTGCTGTGGTGTCTATATATTTTTGGGCAGTTACCTCTAAAAAAGAACAACACAAAAAAAGGACTAAAATTAATCTGGTTATTCTTTTCATATTAATTCACAAATTCGGCATAAGGCCTGTTTGGAAATGTCTTCAAACTTTTTGTTAATAACAGTTTAAGTTCTGCTGCTTTTTCTTTGTTGTTTTTAAAAATATTCTCGTTTTCACGAGGGTCATCAATTAAATTAAAAATCTGATCAGCATCGAAATAAAACGCACTGCTCTTAGATGCTATATTCCCCAAATGACCATTTCTTGTGTAATAAGGGTATTGAAGTTCTTTTCCTTTCCATCCTTTAAATGTCAACCCTTTATTGATTCTGTTTTGTTTTTTATCATCGTATCTTACAGAAATATATTTCCAGTCTTTTGTCATCACACTTCTTGCATAGCCAAGTTCAAAAAATAAATAATCATGCACAGGTTTTTTATTTCCTCTTAATACCTTTTTTAAGCTAACACCGTCTAATAGGGAGGGTACGTTTTTTAATTTAATACCTGCGAGTTCTAAAAAAGTGGGTGTGAAATCTATATTTTGAACTAACTCATTGTATTCTTGGTTGGGTTTAATTCCATTTGGCCAATGCATCATGAGAGGGACTTTTGTTCCACTTTCATACAAGGATGTTTTTCCTCCGTTGTAGTTTCCATGGTCAGAAGTAATTATTATGATGGTATTTTCATAAACACCTTCAGCTTTTAGTTTGTCTACAACTGCACCAACGGCATGATCAAACCAACGCAACCAAGCATGGGCTACTTTTTTATCAAGGTTTTTGATTTCTTCTTTAATTTCTTCTCTAGTTGGCAAATACGAATAATCTGCATCTACCAGACCAGCTCCGGTAAATTTTGGGTTTGAATCTAATCCTCTAAAATATTTTCCTTTTTTCATATTGTAGGGTGCTGGACCGTGAGGAACCGTTTCACTGTAATACAAAAAGAAAGGTTCTTCTTTGTTTTGATCGATGAACTCTAAAGCTGCTTTATTTTTCCACTCTACGTTATGTACGTTCAAAGAGTCATTATACAGTTCTCTTAAATTTCCTGCATAAAATGCGTTGACATAATCAAAACCATATTCTTTTACCAACTCTGTCCATTTATCATGGTTTTCTCTCATCATTTTAGAGACTTCAAGATTATGAGGATCCGCATTTTTTGGATAGGTGTGAAAGCCATTTTTTGTCCAATTTTTTTTATTGTTAACGATGTTATGTTCTACAATATGACTTTTACCAACAAAACCTGTTTTGTACCCCACTTCTTGTAAAAGTCTTGGTAAGTTTGGTTTGTCTTTTTCTATTTCCGTATTATTTTCTACTCTTGTCATCGTTCCTTTAGGATGCATTCTCATAAAAGCGGGACCTTCAGATCTTCCTGCATAACGTCCTGTTAGCATTGAATATCTACTCGGTACACATACAGAACTTGACACATATGCGCTGTTAAAAATCATCCCATTTTGTGCCAAATCATCAATAATTGGGGTATGTACTTGTTTGTCTCCATTAAATCCAAAAGGACGAGATTGTATTCTCTTTTCTGAATCTAAAGGTACCACAGCACTTTGATCATCTGTCATTATAAAGATGATATTTGGTTTTTTAGTGCTTTGTGCAATTGTTTTATGACTGCTGATGATTGCAACACAGAGTATTAATCCTATTATTTTGTAATTGTAAAATTTCATATTAATTGTTTTAGTAATTTTTCCAAATTTCCTTGGATGACTTTTCTATAATTTTAGTTAAATAGGTCTTTGCTTTGTCAACAACTGCTGTTTCTGTTTTAGCAAGATTTGTAGATTCCTTTTTATCTTTAGTTAAGCTAAAAAGCATTTCAGCATTCATCTTTCTTTTTGTGTCTTTATTTTTTTCTTCAATGAATTTCCAACCTTCAAAACGAATTGCTTTTCTACCTTGAGCATCTCTATGCACTAAAGGGGGTCTTTCGTAGAGTTTATTGGGCTTTAATAAAGCTTTTTTGAAGCTATAACTATCTGGTGCATCTTCTAAATCTAATCCTTTATTATCACCAATATAATCTGCTAAAAAATCATAAATATCAATTGTTGAGATAGTTACATTAGAAGTTTTATCTTCTTTTATTTTCTTTGGATGATTTACAATAAACGGAATTCTAAATCCTCCATCCCAAATGGTATGTTTATCACCTTTATAATCTCCATTAATTTGTAAGCCTTTATTAATGGCAAAATTTTCTGGCATTACAAGATTTTTCTTTCTAGGAATATCTCCTCCATTATCGCTCGCAAAAATGATAATGGTGTTTTCTCTAATACCTCTTTCTTCTAAAAATGCAATTAAATCTCCTAAAGAACGGTCTATATCTTGAATAAAATCTCCATATGCACCTGCGTTACTTTTACCTCGCATTTGCGGACTAGGTACTATGGGATGATGAACTGCAGCTGCTGCATAGTATAAAAAGAATGGCTGGTCTTTACCCAAACTTTTCATCCACTCTATAGATTTGTTTGTTAAATCATCTGTTACTTGCTCTGTAACTCTTTGTGGGGCATCATATCCTTGGTATTGTTTTCCATAAAATGATTTTCCGTAAGGAGAAATTTTATCAGAACGCAATCCATAAATCTTGTTATTTTCAATGTAAACTTTATGTCCATCATCTAAATTATTAGGCAATGCAAAACTATAATCCAATCCATAATCTGTTGGAGCAGGATAAATATTTCCTAATAAATTATTGAACTTTTTTTCTTTAAAACCTAAATGCCATTTACCAACCATTGCTGTCTTATAACCTAAAGATTGCATATATTTTGGTAATGTTTTTCTTTTCACATCAATTAAAGCTGGGTCGTTCATATTAACAACCCCTTTTTTAAGTTTTGTTCTCCAAGAATATTGACCCGTCATTAATGCATATCTAGTGGGAGTGCATACAGAACCTGTTGTATATGCATTTGTAAATTTTACGCCTTCTTTGGCTAATTTATTTACGTTTGGCGTTTTTATTAATGCTTCTTGTGCGCCATAAATATTGGTTGAGCCGTAACCAAAATCATCAGCAATAAAAACGATAACATTTGGTTTTTTTGATTGTGAAAAAATTATTGAGTTACTAAAAATAGAAACTATAATTATCAAATACAGTTTTATACTTCTTTGCATACTTGTTTTTTATATCATTATGAGCTACCAGATTCATACTTTTTAAATACTGTAAATCCATACCAAGCTATAAAAGAGAAACACAGTAATGGTAATATAAATGAAAAGTTTACTTCTGAAACTCCCATAATCGAAGTGTCTGCAACACCATTTCCACCAGCATCAATAATAATTCCTTGCAGTTTTGGCATTAATGCACCCCCAACAATTGCCATAACCAAACCTGCAGAACCTAGTTTAGATTGCTCTTCTGACAAACCCGATAAAGCAATACCATAAATGGTTGGAAACATTAAAGACATAAAGAAAGATATACCCACTAAACAATATAAACCAATAATACCTTGAATAAAAATAGTTCCTAAAGAAAAAACCATTGCAAAAACAGCAAAATACATTAGTAATTTTCCTGAACTAAAAAAACGTAATAAATACGTTCCAATAGCTCTACCAACCGTAAATAAAACAAAGGCAGCCATTTGATAATAACCTGCTGTAACACTATCCATACCTATGCCTTCTGCATATTGATAAATATAAGTCCAACACATTATTTGCCCACCAACATATAAAACTTGAGCCAACACTCCAGATGCATATTTAGAGTTTTTACCTAAAGCCGCAAAAGTTTCACCAATTTTTGGCATTTCACCCTCGGCTTTAGATTGTGGCATTTTACTAACTAAAAAAATCACAAAAACTACTGTAATAAACAATCCTAATACTACATAAGGATCTCTAATCACCAATAAATCAGTAGTTCTAATAAGCGTTTTAGAAGCTTCTTCAAGCGCACTAAAATCAACAATATCATCAGACTGTAAGTTCTTTAAAACAAATTGTTGCGCTACAAATAAACCAGCAATTAATCCAACAGGATTAAAGGCTTGTGCTAAATTTAAACGCTGTGTAGCTGTTTCTTTTGCTCCCATTGCTAATGCATAAGGATTTGCTGCTGTTTCTAGAAAAGCCAAACCAAATGTTAATACATATAAACCCAAACAAAAGAACATAAAGCTTTCTGATTGCGCTGCAGGATAAAATAATAATGCTCCTGTTGCATATAAAGCTAAACCAATTAAAATACCTACTTTATACGAATATTTACGCATAAACATTGCTGCTGGCAAAGCCATACAAAAATACCCACCATAAAATGCCATTTGTATCCAAGCTGCTTCAGAATTAGATAATTCTAATACTTTTTTAAAAGCCTGAACCATTGGATCTGTAACTGCATTCGCAAAACCCCATAATGCGAACAATGAGGTAACAAGAATAAAAGAAATTAGATTCTTTTTGGGTACTACAGGTATTTTTTTTAAATCTTTCATTATAAGTTTAGTTGATGTTACTCTTTAATTATTTAGGTAAATTACCCATTTTAAATTCCATTTTTCCTCCAGCAATTAACTGCTCGTGTGTAAAAAATGGAGTATCTAATTTTTTTCCATTCAATTTAGTAGTTTGAATGTATTTATTGTCCCGACTATTATTTTTTGCTTTAATCACAAATTTCTTACCTGTTGGTAAATTGATTTCTACTTCATCAAAAATTGGACGACCAATAGAATATGTCGTATTTCCTGGGCTAAAAGAATAGAAACCCATCGCATTTAATACGTACCAAGCAGACATTTGTCCACAATCTTCATTACCTGCCAATCCATTTGGATTATTAAAATACAACTCGTTCATAATTTTGTCTGTAACTTCTTGTGTTTTCCATGGTTGACCCACAAAATTATACATGTGTGCAATATGATGACTTGGCTCATTTCCGTGCGCATATTGACCAATTAAACCTGAAATATCTCCAGAAACATCATCTCCAGTTAATTCTGAACTTGTAGAAAATAAAACATCTAAATTTTTAATAAACGTCTCTTTTCCGCCAACTAAATCTACCAAACCTTCAACATCATGAGGTACAAACCAAGACCATTGATAAGCATTTCCTTCAGTATAATCATCTTTTCTATGTTTAGAAAAACGAGGATCAAAAGGCTCACGCCATTTTCCATCTTGATTTTTTCCTCTCATAAAGCCAGTTTTGGTATCGTAATATTGTGTGTATTTTTTAGAGCGTTTCATAAAATGGTTGTAATCATCTGTTTTGCCTAAATCTTTTGCCATTTGTGCAATACACCAATCATTATACGCATATTCTAAGGCTTTAGAAACAGATTCATTTTCTAAATCAGCAGGAATAAAATCCATTGTCTCATTATAGAGCTTACCTTTCGGCATCAAAATGTTTTTTACTTGTTTTGATGGAAAAAATATATCTGTAGTATCATACTTTGATGCGTGAACGACTGCTTCATAGGCTTTCTTCACATCATAACCTCTAATTCCTTTATTATAGGCGTCTACAATTACTGGCACAGCATGATAACCAATCATACAACCGGTGTAATTCCCTTGTAATTCCCACATTGGTAAAATACCACCTTGATCGTATTTTGTTAAAAGTGTATTTATAAATTCGTTAGTTTTATCAGGATCAGTAATTGTCTTTAAAGGATTGTATGCTCTAAAAGTATCCCACAAAGAGAACACTGTATAAATTTTTTCTTCATTAGATTGATGAATTTTTCTATCCATTCCCCTATATCTGAAATCTACATCAGAAAATGTATTTGGACTTATAGAAGTGTGATATAATCCTGTATAAAAAATTGTTTTCTCATCTTCCGTACCTCCCTTTACATTAATTTTTGATAATTCCTTTTTCCAAGTTTCATGAGCTTCATTTTTAACTTTATTAAAATTCCAATGGTTTATTTCTGCGTCTAAATTTTTACTAGCACCTTCATAATCTACAGAAGAAATACCCACTTTTGCTAAAACTTCTTCGCCAGCTTTGGTATTAAATGTTAATACAGCCAATAATTTTTTAGACATTCTATTTGGTAAGGCATCAATTTTTTTACCATTTTCGTAAAAAGTAACTGTAAAAGGTTTATTAAATTTTGCTTTAAAGAAAATATCTTGAGTTACAGCCCAACCACCAGAACCTTTATAACCAGAAATTTCAGTATCAGAAATCAATTGAAATTGGTGATTTGGTTTATGATCTAGGTAAATAGTATGCGATAAATCTATAATGATTCCCGATTTCCCTTCTTTACGGAACTTATATTTATGAAAACCAGCTCTTTTAGTAGCCGTAAGTTCAGCTTTAATATCGTAATCCTTTAATAAAACCGAATAAAATCCTGGGGAAGAAACTTCATCTTCATGACTAAATCTAGAACGATATCCTGCATCTGGATCTTCTGAAGTTCCTGGAATTACTTTCGCTTCACCTGAAAAAGGCATAAATAAAAAATCACCTAAATCACTAATTCCTGTTCCACTTAAATGTGTATGAGAAAATCCTAAAATTGAAGAATCTGTATGATGATATCCGCCACAAGCATCCCAACCTAAAGTTCTTGTATCTGGACTTAATTGCACCATTCCATAAGGTGTAGTTGCTCCTGGAAACGTATGTCCATGACCACCTGTACCTATAAAAGTATTTACATACTTAGAGTTGTCAATTGTTGTTTTAGTTGAATTATTACTAGATAGGATTCCAACTAAGATTGTAAGGACGATTAATGTAGGGATTTTTATTTTGATCATTCTTCTTTGAATTTTATTTTTTAAAGTAACTAGGAATGTTTTCAAAGTCTTTTCCCCAATTTTTATTAGGATATTTTCCCATTTGTAGAGTGATTGTTGCTCCATCGATAAGATCATCATGCGTGAACCAAGGACCTTTTAGTTCTTTACCATTTAATGTTGCAGCCTGAATGTATTTATTAGTTTTATTACAGTTTGGTGCATGTATAGTAAACTTTTTACCGTTAGGCAAATTGATACTAATTTTTGAAAATAAGGGGCTACCAATAGTATATACAGGAATTCCTGGCGTTATTGGATAAAAACCCATTGCAGAAAAAACTACGAATGCAGACATACCTCCACCATCTTCATCACCTGGAATACCAAAAATATTATCTTTAAACCACGTGTTTAAAAGCATTCTTATTTTCTTTTGCGCTTTCCAAGGCGAATCTGTAAAATTGTATAAATATGGAATATGAAAACTTGGTTCATTCCCCATAGAATACTGTCCTACAATACCCGTGAAATCAGGGAATCTTGCATTTAAAGCATACGTGCTTCTTCCTAAATCTTCTCTAAACAGCTGATCTAATCGTTCTTCAAATATTTTTCTACCTCCCATTAGTCCTTGTAAACCCAAAATATCTTGTTGTGGATTCCATAAATAAGTCCAACCGTTATTTTCGTCATAATAATCTCGACCTCCCATACCGCCATCAAATTTTGGATCGATATCAATCCAATTTCCATTGGCATCTTTAGGCATAAAAAATCCTTTTTCTTTCCAGTATAAATTTTTGTAATTCTCTGCAGTTTTAGAAAAATATTTATAATCGTCTTCTTTACCTAATTCTTTTGCAAATTGCGCCAAAGCCCAATCATCATAACCTTGAGCTAAAGTTACTGCAACAGATTGTCTTTTTTCAAAACCGTGCACTCTTGGTTCAGTTTCCTTTTCTCCTGGATGTAATCCTGGAAAATAACCCAATTTTAAAGCCAATTTGTCCAATGGAGCAACTGCGCCCATTTTCCAAGGAATCATTGTGCCTTCTAATGCGTTTTTTTTCATTGCTTCGAAAGCTACTTCTGCATCAAAATTTTTAACTCCTTTTCTATGCGCATCTAATAACATGATGGTAGAATGAAAACCATTCATTGGAGGTGCATCGCCATGTATTTGAGGAAATTGAGGCAACCAACCAGATTGTTCATACATTCTTACATAAGAAGCCATCATATCTGATTCCATTTCTGGTTGTAAAATATAACGTAAAGGATGTAATGCTAAAAACGTATCCCAAACCCAATCATCGGCATAAAAATCTTGTTCGCCTTCGTGAATTTTTTTATCATAATTGCTATAATATTTACCATCCTCAGTAATATTTATCATTCTTTCGTAAGAACGATATAAAGATGTGTAAAAGGTTCTTTTGTAAGCTTCTGTCCCCCCTTCTACTTCTATTTGGTTCACTACTTCAGACCATCTTTTATGGGCTTTTTCTTTTATGTTTTCAAAATCGAAATCAGGAATTTCTCTTTCTAAATTTTTTTGTGCTTGCTCAGTACTGATAAATGATAAACCGTATTTAAACTGGACTGGCTTAACGTTAGTAGTATCATTAAAAGTAATCCATGAGTTTACTTTATCGTTATCAAATTTTGTCGAACTGAAAGTTCCTTTTTGGTTTATAATGGCGTATACATAAGCTTGCATACCCTCAAAAGATTCTGTTCCTGTTATAGAACCATCATCATTTAATTGCCAATCATCACCAGATAAATCTCTTAAATATAACTTTCTTGTATTTTTATTTTGATAACTGAATCTAAAAATACCTGCTTGTGCAGAAGGCGTAAATTCTGTAGTAATATTATAATCTTCTAACCAAGTTGAATAGTAATGTGGATGCGCAATTTCTAAATCTTGATCCCATACTGAAATTGGTTTTTTAGTCTCGTTAACATTCCCAGAAACTGGCATAATATTAAAAAGTAAATCTGACCTATGCTTTCTCGTCGTTAGTGGAAAAGAAGTAATTTGATCATCTCTGTAATCTTTTCTTTCAGGATACATACGTACCATAGAATTTGGCAAATGTATACGTGTTCTTGTTGGTTGCAAAAAAGGTGCAACACCACCAATTTGTGGATCTACATATTTTACATTATCCAGATTTTCTGATATTCTGTTTTCTGGATTACTACAAGAAAAAAAGAAAAAAGAAATTACTAGAAATTGTATACAATTAATAAGTTGTTTATTAAATACTAAATTCATCAATTAATGGATTTTTATTTCGTTGGATAAATTGGCTGTTTTTTTGTTAAAGTAATTTCTTTACGCAACATTTTTGCTGCTTGTCCTGTTTGCCATAAATAATAATCTGAAGGCAAACCTTCATAAGTTAAAAACTTACTTTCTCCAACAGGAGGATTGTTATCTATTTTAAAAATACTTGTGCCTTCATCTATTTCATCAAACATCGCCACGTAAATTGCTTTTACATCCGAAGAAATTGCATTGTAAAATTGTCTCCATAAAAAAGCTCCTTTTAAACGTGGTATTTTATTAAATTTATCTTTACCATTTTTCATGTTATACCAACTGAAACCAGGAAAAACAACAGGCATATACATTAATCCGTTTTCAGTACACCATATTTGGTCTTGTATGGTATAATTTTCTTTGTGTTGGTCTGCAGATTGTAAATCATTGTACCTGCCTGGAGTCCAAGGATGCACAATATCTGCCAACTTAATAACTTCGTGTAATTTAGGATCATTGACAGCATCTCTCTCTAATGCTCTCCAACCTGTTGGAACACCTAAAAGCACTGCACAATTGCCATATATCGGATCATTTTTAAAGAAATTAATCAACTCTTTAACATCTTCTAACGTGTATTTTCTATTATTAAAGCCAACACCCCAAATAGATACCACCGCTTTTCCTTTATAGGTTAAAACATTTGGGTTTGTTGGGTCGTTTAATTTATATCGTCTAACCAATTGTTTCCAATCTTCTTTGGTAGTTTCTATAACATTATCTTTAGTCGTACCTGACAAATCGTACATTAAACTCAATATCCTATTATTGTTTTTTGCAGCCTTAAAACAGTTATCAAAAACAGTATTATAATTATCTATTCTTTTTTGACCTCTAGTTAAACCAACCACAAATCGTTGTGCAAAAACGCCATCAATTCCGTAATCATTCATCCATTTAAAATGACGATTTACCGTTTTTGCATTTGCAGAACTAAATACATAGGCAGGTTCACCATCTTTATAAACAAATTCTGTTTTAAAAAGTTCATCTTTATCTAGTTCGCTTACATCTGGCCAAAAATCTACAGAAGTATTCCCGGGATTAAATTGTTTGTTGTTAGCATAATGTTTCCAATTTAAATTAGAGCCATCACCTTCTGCATTAAACCAACCTTGATAACCTGCTAAAATTTTACCTTCTATAGAATTGTTTATTTTAACGTTGGTTTTATTATCAATCTTTATATTTTCAATATTGCTTTTACAACTATTAAAAAAGAAAAGCGTTAGAATTGATAAAAATGAGATTGATTTGATTTTCATCTAAAAATGAATTAATTTGTCTTAAACTCTTCTCTTAATATTTGAAGATATTGTTCTCCGTAAGAAGTTGCAGATTCAAGTTGTGTTCCTCTATTCCAATCGTTAAAAGAATCAACTAAGACTATTCTATTAGTTCCAGCAACTCTCCTTGCTACATTGCAATTTGCTCTAAACCAAGGCGCATCCTTATCAAACACATTAATATTACTTCCTCCATTTATTATTTTTAAATTTATAGATGGAGATATTGTAGGAATGTATTCAATATTATATTTTTCAAAAGTTTCTTTATGATACAACCATGCTTGATCCATGAATTTGTGAAAATTAATTATTCTATCATACAAATTCTTATTCACTGCAGCATAGGTTGCATGTGTAACGGCGTCAACTCCGTTTACAAACCTAAAATCATATCTTAAAGTTGGTGTCCATTCATTTTGCATACCAATTAAATATAGCTCAACACCAAGATCAGTTAACTCTGCCCTCATTTGCTGATATAGAGCTGCATTATCATCAGAATGTAAATTGTGGCTATTTAAAAGATACACCACATTTTTCCCATCAACTTTCATATAATTAGTTTGATCAAAAAATGGTGTCATCAATTTAAAATCATCAATAAACCTTTGAACAAGACCTTTTGATTCAATTCTATTATTGTTATTTAACCCCATGTTACCAAAATTATAGGATAGTGCAAAATTTACATCTCCTGCATTTGGTGCCGCTTGTAGTTCATTAATAAACGTAGTGTCTTGATTGTTTTGATTTTGATTATTTGCAGATCTAAATTGAAAGATAAAAAAATCTATACCTGCTATTTGTGCCTGTTTTACATGTTCTTCATAAACAGCAGGATCTGATACATTAGGATTATAAACACCAATAGTAGGTTCCTCAGGGACTGTACTTCTTCTAATAAACCTACTATACTGTGCTCCAACAATATAGTCTGAAGTTACAGATACAATAGGGATGTCATAATTTAAAAAAGAATCTTCTATTGCAATATTATCTTCAGTACATGAAAAAGATATCATTAAGATAATTAGTAGTAATATTTTTTTTATATTTTTCATAATATATTTATAGTATTGTATAGGTTATTCCAGCGGCAATTAAATCATCTTCTGAGTCTCCATAAAAATTATTTGCAAATTCTTGATTAAATTCAGGGATAATTGTTTCCCATTTTATTGGTGTATATGGTTTGTTAATTTTAATTTCACTGTATAGTGAATTACCTTGCGATAAGTTGGAAACGGCTTCTTGAAAACCATCGTTATTTAATACACTTTCTGAAAATGGTGGATATGCCATTCTTTCTGGTAAGGACGCATAATCTAATCCAAGTGCTCCATCTGGTGCAAATTGATCGATAAGAGGCAGCAGTCTTGTTCTTTTCTGCATACACCATATATCATGACCTTGATTAAAACTAGCTAGCCAACGTTGTCTTGTAATTTTATCTAAAGGGTTTGTAGAAATACCGCTGTTTACCACTCCGAATAAATGTCTATCACCAGTGCTTGAAGTCCCCCATTTGATGCCATCTCTGTCTTTATACTCATTTTCTCCTGTAACTCCATACTGTTGAAAAGAAGCATCAATACCATCATAATAATATTGTTCTGCTGTTTTAGATCCTCCCCAGCCTTTTAGTTGAGCTTCTGCTTTTATAAAATTTAATTCTGCATATGTAATAAGATTATAGCTCATATCTTGAGCCATAAACACATCTACTTTAGGCCTGCTATATCTTCTAGTTTCAACTCCGTTAAGAATGTTGTCATTCCCATTTAAATCCCATCCATCTACAGTAGCATTACCTCCAAGAGGTCTTCCAAAATATGGTAGCTCATATTCTACAATAATTTTTTCTGTTATAGAACCAGACTTAAACACCTCATCTCTAATAATTAAAGGACTTAAAGATGGTTCAATTAACGCTACTAATCTTGGGTCTCTGTATGTTTTTAAGTTTAATAAATAATTTAGATTAATGTAGGGAACTACATCTTGATTTGCAGTTATAAATATATATCTCCGATAATTAAACGACCAATTTTCTTCTTCTAGACCCCACTTTAGAGCAACATTATCTAAATTTTCGCTTAAAAGATTGTTTTCATTTGCCATAGCTTCAGAACCATGTTGCTGAGCCAAAGCAGGGAAACCTTCAGAAATTCTTAATGCAATCTTTAAGCGAAGTGAATTTGCAAACTTTATCCATTTTGTATTAACTCCATTAAAAACTGGGTCCTGCAAGAGTGCATCTCCATTGGGATCCATATTTTCTCCAGCTTCTTTTAAAACATTTAAAATATCAGTATAAATAAATTCTTCAGATGAATATCTAGTTGCCAGCAAACCTTTAGAGGCATCTTCATAAGGAACAGCTCCAAAAGTTGACACTAAGACTGAATACACATAACTTTTCCATATTTTTGATATATATACTCTATTCGTATAGCTTGGGTCGTCACTATAATTATCAATAATATCTTGATTATTTTTCAAAACATCTACATAAAACTGCCTCCAAAAATTATCTAGCCCTGATTCTGTATAAAAGTATCTATTAAATTGGCCTCCTTTACCACCATAATAACTAGCATATGTATTAAACATTTGGTCGTTCAAAGTACCACCAATTAAATCTAATCCTTTTTTTACAGTGCCTGCAAAAAGTTCTTCAGGTGAGGCTACTGAAATTGCATCTGGGTTTGTATTAATTTCTTCAAATTTGTTTGTGCATGAATCTAATATTGTTAACAAAAAAGTAAACAATAATAATTTGGTTAAAAATCTCATTTTCTTTATTTTTTTAGTTAAAATACTAGTTTTACATTAACACCAAGAGTTCTTGTTGGCAAGAAAGAACCATATTCTATACCCTGCCCATTACCAGATGTTGTACCTGATTCCGGGTCTATTCCTTGTGGTGTATTCCTATAAATAGTCCATAAATTTCTACCAACAACAGAAATTTTAGCATTCTTTATTTTTATTTTTTTAATTAATCTATGTGGTATGTTGTAACCCAAAGTAACTTCTCTCAATTTTACATAAGAAGCGTCATAGACAAACCTTCTTTGATCTTGAAGACCGTCATAACCATATACTTGTGGATTTAACCACCTTTGTGTGTAAATAATTTCTCCATTAGCGTCTCTTTCTGCGGACCAGTTTCCATCTTCATCTTGCACTCCTAAAGCTGAATTTTCATAAATTCTACCTTTTGGCCTATCGGAGTCCGCATAGTTATTTCCAAATAAACCCCTTCCTTGCCTTTCATTATTATTCTCTCCTAGTATTAATGTTGATAATAACCACTCTTCTCTTCCTTCTAGAGTACCAGCGTGCACACCATGATTATAGGTTTTGGCCATTGTTCCGGAGTATAAATCTCCTCCCATTTTAACATCAACTAAAAAATTTAAACTGAAGCCTTTGTAAGAAAATGAGTTTCGTATACTCCCTATCCAATCTGGTTGTGCATTTCCTAATAATTGATTAGACTCCCAAGCTGCCCTTCCATTAGCTAACACCAATGGTGTGCCCGTTTCTGGGTCAACTACTTGAGAATTTCCTCTAATATTACCAAAAGGCTCGCCTACCTCTGCAAATACACCGACATTAAACCAGCTTCTTATTAATCTGCTTTCTACACCATCAAAAAGTGAGGCTACAAATGATTCGTTTTTAGACCAGTTAATATCTGTTGACCATTTAAACTTTTTGTCAAATAGTTTAGCAGATAAAAATAATTCCATTCCTTCATTTTGAATCTCTCCTGCATTCAAAAATTTCCCTACAAAACCAGATGTTGGCGTAGTTGAAACATTTATAATTTGATTGTTTGTAGATGATTTATAATAAGTACCATCAAAAGAAATTCTATTATTGAAAAACTTTGCTTCAATACCAAATTCTGTTGATGAAGTTAATTCTGGTTTTAACTCTAAATTTTTTCTTATTCTTTCTAATGCAACCCAATCTGTATTATTGTAATTACCTCCTTGGACATAGCTATTTCTAATTTGATTAAAACCGGTATCATTCCCAACTCGTGCATAGGAAGCTCTAATTTTACCAAAGGTTAATATCTTATTTCTAGGAATAAACTCTGAAAATAATATTGTCCCCCCTACAGAAGGATAGAAGTAAGAATTATTAGCTGCTGGTAAAGTAGAGGACCAATCATTTCTGGATGTAACATCTAAAAAATATGTTTTTTGGTATCCTAAGGAAACAGAACCATATACTGAGTTTATTCTTTTATTATTATTGATAAAAATTTCAGGAACAAATTCATCACCATTTAATAAACTCTTAATATCTCTCTCAAATAAAGAAATAGCAGTTAATCTATTTCCGTCTGTTCTTACATCAAATCGATTAGCACCTATTAAAGAAACTAATGAAAAATCATTAAACTTCTTTGTGTAATTTAAGATTGCTTCATAATTCCAGTTTTGTCTTGATGTAGTTACTTCTCTATATAAACCATTGGGGTCATAGGAAGCACCTTTGTTATTAAACTCTTGCCTATCTACATCATTTAATGCACCATTAACTCTAGTTTTAAGTTCTAATCCTTTTAATATTTCCCAATTTAAGGTAATATTAGTTACAACTCTATTGGTAATATCCTGATTACTATTTTCAAATATATTCCAATAAGGGTTATTAAAATCTCCCTCATATTGGAAAGCTTCATTGTTCTCATCTTTGTAAGGAAGTAAATTAGATTGAGACATATTTGGCAACATATACATGTAGTTATTGGCAGGGTTTCTATTACTACCATTTTGATACATTCTATTGTTTACTTTTTGATGCGTATATATAAAACTAACATTAGCCCTTAACTTATCTGTAATATCTTGTGACATACGCAGAGCAATATTATCTCTATTAATTTCTTCCATTCTTTTAATTACATGATCTCCAATGGTTTTACCATAAGAAAACCTTAATGTATTTTTATCTGTTGCTCTGCTAATTGCAAATGTGTTGGTATTTACAACACCAGTCTGATATAAATCTTTTACATTATTTATATCTGGAGCATAAGTACCAACAGTACCATTATAATCTAGTACCTGCTGCCCTAAAAAAGGAGCTCCATAAGCTCTATTGTAGGAACCAACTGTTGGCAATCCTGTTGTGGCATCTATTCTTCCCGCATTTTGTACTAATCGCCCACCATTACCTGCACCATAAGAATATTGATAATTTGGATATTCTCTGTTTGAAACAACAGACATGTTAGAATTGACATTTACATTTATTTTACTAGTACCCTTTTTAGCTTTTTTAGTTGTAATAATTACTACACCATTAGAAGCTCTTGAACCATATAACGCAGATGCGTTTGCACCTTTTAAAATTTGAATAGAATCAATATCATCTGGATTAATACCAGATATTGGGCTTCCTAGGTCAATATCATCTCCTTCATTCCAAACAGAAACACCTGCATCACCTGATGAACTATCTAAAGGGACTCCGTCTAAAATGTATAAAGGCTGATTGTTACCTGTTATAGAAGTTAAGCCTCTAATAATTACTCTGGTTGAACCTGTTGGAGTAGATGAATTTGTAATTTGCACACCAGCTGCTTTACCTGATAAAGCATTTAAGAAATTAGAAGACCTAGCCTCTGTCATGTCTTCCGTATTAACTCCCTGGGTGGAGTAAGACAATGATTTTTTATCTCTTTTAATTCCCAATGCAGTAACTACAACCTCTTCTAACTCTTCTTGAGATTCAGACAAGGTTGCATTTACTTTATTAGTTTCGCTATTAAATGGTATTTCTTTAGTAGCATATCCTAAATAGCTAAATTCAAGAATACCTTTTACTATTTCTCCAGTTGACAACACATATTGTCCATCTAAATCTGTTATGGCTCCTTTATTTGTTAACTTAAGAAATATAGTAACACCCGTTAAAGGCATACCAGAATCATCAGTAACTTGTCCTGTTATAATTTTTTCTTGAGAAAAAACTATAATTGGAAATAAGAACAAGAGTACACTCCATTTAATTATTTTCATAGTATTTATTTAGTTGAAATAGTCCGTTTATGGTTATGTTTTGTATGTATATAAAAAAAATATTTTATTTATGAATACGATATCAAATAAAGCAGTTCCTATTAATTTTGCTTTAATTTTTTATTAACTTCTTAATCTTTTTTGATAAAAAAACTAGAAATCTCACTTTAGTTCAGTTAAATATTCTGCAAATAGATTATTTAATTTTAAAACTGTTTGCTAATTAGCAACACCAAATTGCTTGTTTAATGGTACCCCATATACAGACTCTAATTCCTCTGTGTACTTATTATAAAACTTTGATGCTGGAGGTAAATTTAATTTAGACCAAAAGTCTTGTTTATAAGGAATGTCATAATCGCCCATATCTACACCTTTTAACATATTATCATCAACATCTATTTTCTTTCTATTAGTTTCTATACCCAAAACAATGACTTCGTGTATCCACGTTGCCGTCATACTATTAGTCTTAACCTTTAAAAGTTTTTGCATATATGGCGTTAAAGGTTCTTTACTCTTAGAGGATCTATTATGATAGCTTAAATATAATTTGCCATCGTTATTCTTTTTGTAAATATAAACGGCCTTTTTCATTGATGTTTCTATTTTATAGATACTATAGGTTTCAATACCGATATAAAATTTAATGAACTTGTACCTAGAATTTTGATCTTTTTTCTTGCCTTCAATAATAACTATATCCTCACCATCATAAGAAGTATCTCCTATTTTTTTCCAATCATAATCTCCCTTATACAATCCCTTTCGTATTGGATGTTCTTTACTCAAAAGTTTAACAGCATGAAATTTTTGTTTCTTTTTAATAAATCGATAATCTGCAGATTTTCTGACTTCATCAACTTCTATCTCATAGAATTCTGGAGCCAGTGGATCCATATCTAATATCTTAATATAATGTTCAACTAAAAATCTTGAAGTATTATTTTCTGAAGAGAATCGACGATATAATAAGTTTAGCTGATGCGTTTTACTAACTGTATTCTTTTTAAAATTCTTTAGAGCCAATTTAAGATAATCCTTTGATGCTAAAATGTTAACTTCAGAAAGGGATACAATATCTTCAATAAGTACAATTTTCTTTTCTTTTTGGTTAATATAATCTTGAACATTTATTTTAAATGTTTTATAACCAATACTAGAAACTTCGAGTGTATCGACCAAATTACTTTTAGAAACAGTAAAAAAAAACGCGCCATCTTCATTTGTAGAAGACCCTATATACTTAGATACTATACCAATTGCAGCATAAGGTATTCCATAATCTGTATTATCTAAAACAAGACCTTCAACGTA
>ENA-UZWS01011048-UZWS01011048.1-metagenome-genome-assembly--contig:-Day-3-25m-contig-11048_pt1 | contig 19825 bp, 20 predicted proteins | sample MGYA00260343_ERZ794903 | MGnify/ENA metagenome assembly ERZ794903
TTTTGTACCCTCTTGGGTATAATTCCAAGATTCTTCCCAAAAAACGAAGCTGGGTTGTGTTTTATCGGATGACATAACTTAATTCAACTTCAGGATCATTAATAACCTTAATAATCTTAGGTTCAGAGGCTCCATGAGTGGCCATGATGTATGCCAAGCGGCCAAACGCGCCAGCTTTGCATATTCCATTGACTCCTTTTGATATATCATTAGAGTCGTTTAAAATTGAATGTACGTGGAAGTGCATAAATCCTTCATGACTCATATTAGAGTAGTCTATTATTAATGGTTTATTAGAGATCGTACTCATCATATTCATCTAATTCTTTAATTGATTTAACATTTTTTAAGTTTACCTTAGGCTCCATGCTTTTTAGTTTTTTCTTTTTAAACTGTAGCTTGCGCCGCCGGTCGTCGTTGTCATCTCGAGCCTTCTCTGGCTGTTTAGACTTTTTCATTAGAATATTGATTATTAAAATTTATTCAGATGGTGGAGTGTACTTTGTATCTGGATATTCCCAACTATTGTTTGAAAACTCAATGGATGCAGCTGGACCAGTCCAATCTGGGCTAACATAATAAGGATTAGGTGTATACATTGGAATATTAACCGTGTCATTCTTTAATAAAACCACAGCTTCCTCGGCTGTGATGCTTTTATTATCTAATAATTTTTGTACTATGCTTGCTTTAGTCATATTAATTATATTGGATTTTTCGGAGAAGTTTCAACATAAGCCATTAATTCATTAATTGCCTTTCTGTCTTGCCAGCCTATAATTGGATCTTGGCAATCTTTTATGAATTTAGTAGTTGCAAATTCACCGGTTGGATTTAATATTGCAACTTCAAATTCTGAATAATTATCAGGTCCGTTTAAACTTAATTTAGGAGTACAATATGCAGACTCTCCTGCTACAATAGAAATTCTATATCCATTTTTAAAAGTATAATGTCCTGCCCATCCTTTTATTGATGGATGTGATTGGAATTTTAAATCTCTAAAGTCTGCCATTTTAATTATGTTTTTTTGCGGAGAAGGAGGGATTCGAACCCCCGGTACCTTGCAGTACGCTGGTTTTCAAGACCAGTGCATTCGACCACTCTGCCACTTCTCCTATATTTTAATTATCTAACTGATAATCAGCAGGTGGTAATTCATCTAATAGACTGCCAGGTTGTGGAACTCTTTCAACAAGCCCACTAAGTTCTGCCTTAATAGTCTTTTCTTCGTATTTAGCATATTCAAAACTACCTTTAATAAATTCGTTAAGTGCTTTACCTTGAGAATCTGCGGAATTAAATTTAACCCATGTTTCTGCATCAACTGCTTCATAGACATAGGTTGCCCATTTAAAAACCACTGTTAAGGTTTTATCTGCAAAGTTATATGTTGCTGAATTAATAGTTGAACTTGTGTAATGTGATGTTGTACTAGTTACCATAAATTGATCTGTTTAGTAATTATACACTAATATCATTAAAAGTTTCTAAGAATTATATTCCCTTAGTTGATATTTTAATACCTGTACTTGCTAGACGTCTTTCTAATTTTGCAATTGCTATAACTACTTCTTCTGAATTTCCACTACCACCAGTAACGGCATCTCTAAATGCTCCGACTGCACTTCCTACAGTTCTACCAACACCATCTAAAATTCCAGAAGTCTGTTCGTTTCCAGTTTCTACAGTAGTTCTAAATGATTCTAACATTTCTGTTAAATTATCTAGTGCTTTAGATAATGATTCACCCATATTTTCTAAAATATCTTCTGGGCCATCACCACCCTTAGCTAGAACTGCAAGAGCTTCAAACATTTGACGAGTCTCAGATAATTTAGTAAGATCCATCGCATTAATAGCTGAACTAATTGTAGGGAATGCAACACTAGTTGCAGTCATATTACCACCGATTGCTCCCCAAAGTTCTGTTTGAGCTTCGTAACCTGCGATCGGTCTAAGCATACTAACTCTACCGACAAATAAACCTCTAAATGCTTCTAGTTGTTCAACAGATACACTAGAGACAGCAGCACTAATTTGTGATGCACCTCTACCTACCTTTCGATAAGAATCTCCTACTGCAATAAATAGGGTTTCTCTACTTTTTAATCTCTCTGCAGATGCATATTCCATAGAGCCACCATAAAGCTTGGAAAATGATCCCATTTGTTCTGCTTGAACTGAATTCACTGAACCAACAATCATTGGAATAGCTAATGCCATTCTTAAGTATGAAAGTGTTAATCCATTTAAGAACTTAGTTTTAGATTCAAATAATTCTGCTGGAGATTCTCCACCAAAAATAGCAGCAAATGCTTTTGCTTTATCTACTGTAAATTTAGCAATTGAACCTACAATAGCCGGAATAGCTACACCTAGTTTTTCATAAGTATTACCTATAACTCTAATCAAGTTCTTTTTAGCATTTATGACCCCGGAATCTTCTCCACCTGCATCTGTAATAGATGCAATTAAAGCAGTAACTTTCTCTTTAACATCATTTGCGTCTGTAATACCAGATGTAATCTTCTTAACATGTTCTACTGTAGATGCTAAAGAATCATAAGGATCTTGTAATTGCTCTGCAACCCAAATACCTTTTTCAAAATTATTTGCACTAAACCATGAAGTATCTGCTGCATCTCCTTTACCAATATCTTCAAATACTCCAGCTAAACCTTTTATGATAGCCTTTGTATTCCTAGTTAAATCTTTAACCAGTTTACCTACATTACCGATTGTTTTATATCCTGTAGGATTTCCGTCTTTATCGTAACCTGTTGGGAACTTTAAGTTCGCCATATTCTGTACGCCGTTAGCTAGGTTGTAAAGAGGCGTTCCCATCTTCTTAACAACATTAATACCTTTCTCATAAGATGATGAAGTAAACCATGTACTACCTTGAGCAGCATCTGATTCTCCTACTTCTGCAAATGTCTTACTTAAACCTGTAACAATTAATTGTGTATTGGCAATTAAGGCTGGTACTGCGCTTGTTAAATTAATAGTTTCATATCCTGTAGGATTTCCATCTTTATCAAAACCTGTTGGGAATTTAAGTTCAGCCATTGCTTGAACTCCTCTAGCAATTCCCTTTAATGCTCTACCCATTCCACCGACTGCAGAAATACCTTGTGCTACAACTGAGGTATCACTACCACTGCCCATTAAAGCGCCTAAGAGTCCGCCGCCACCGCCTGGATATTTTTTACCAACGCTAGCAAATGTATCTGCTAGGCCTGAAATAATTAAATCCATATTACCTTGTAATGATGGAAGGTCAGTTTCTCCTACAACCTCTTTAAAGCGTCTAAGTCCTTTCGCGATTAAAATTAAGGCACCTGATGCTAAAATTAAAGTTGGCGCTCCTGCTAAAATACCGGCAATAGATAAAGGACCTAATGCTAAACCTGCAGCGATGCTCTCTATTGCTACTTCAAAATTAGATTTTCTACGTCCTGCACCGAATCCTAGAAAGCCTTCAGATACTTGACCTGAGAAATTAAATGCCTTACCACCCTTTTCATCAATAGTACCTAGTGATTTAAAATCAACCTTGGCTATTGCTCGTAAACCAAGACCAATTGCAATTAATGCACCACCTGCTAAAATCATAGCTCCAGCTCCTCCTACAATAAATGCTGCACCTACTCCAGCTAAAGCCATTGCTACTCCTAGTCCACCAACGATAGCTCCTACTTGACCTATAAATTCCCACCTGCCTTGTTTCGGCATTGAATCTGCTATTGTTTTTAAACCAAAACCAATAACTACTAATGAAATACCTGCAATTATCATTGCGAGTGCTCCTCCAATTACTTGTGATTTAAATATACCTACAATAACTAACACAATACCTAAAGCGCCTATAACCGCAACAGTTTCTAGATTTGCCATCAAGTCTGGGGCCAGTGCTTGGAATATTGCTAATCCAATTCCTATTACTGCAATTGCAGCGCCTACAAGTAGTAGCGCCATGGCACCTTTTTTCATTGCAGTGTCTGCCCCTAATTTATCCAGTAGCCAGAATGTTAAACCGATCCCAAATAGAACCCCCATTGCAACTAAGAGACCTTTTAGAATAGGTACTGCTACAAATGACATTAGAGCTAAAACACCTCCTATTACTAATAATCCAAATCCTAATGATTTCATTGCATCACCAAAATCTTTCATTTTCTTAGGATCACTACCAAGCATGTCTAATATTTTCATTATACCAGCGATTCCTGTTACTATAACAAGAGTTGCTATTAAACCGAGCATTGCTGGTAAAGCTAATAGTGCTACTAGTGCTAATGAACCTGCAAGTGTAAGTAATGACTTACCAACGTCTCCTAAGAGAGCTAATGACTGCATCTTTTTTGGGTCTTGGAGATCTTTTGTTGCAAATGCTAGTCCCTTTAATGTGAATAAAAGTGCTGGGATCCAAATAATAGAAGCAACCATAGATGCTAATAATAGTGGTGTTGCAAGAATCATATATCCTGCAAATTTAAGAATTGATAAACCGACGTCGCCTAGAGCAACTAAGCCTTGGGTAAGTGCATCCATTTTTGCACCTAATTCTTTACCTGCTGGGGCCTTCTCTAATGCTTCTACTATAAAGCCTAAACCAAGACCAATAGGCTTAAGTGTTGGAGCTACTAATTTTAAAAGAATGGCTTCTTGTAAACCACCCTTTCTAGATTTAGTATTTTCTTCAAGAGCTTCCATAGCAATCATCATTCGATCCATTCGATCAAATAATTCTCCGCCAGGATTAACTGCAGCTGCAGTCATTGCAGTATGGGTACTTATATTGTTTAAGGTGTCAGTTTGACTCCCTAATTTATCAAAAGCACTTTGTAAAAACTTAAAATTCACTTGGCTATGCTGTAGTTATTTTTAAAAGTAAAGGGTACGTTAGGAAAAACATACCCCTTACTATTATTATATATCTCTAAAATTTCGGCATCTTCATAGAAGGAGCTTTCATTGTAGGGACCTTAGGCATCTTTGGCGTTTTATACTTAGAACTCATCGAGTTCTGTTGATCGTTGGCCTGTTCTTGTTGGTCCTTAGATTGTTTATTCTTCTCTTTGATGTAGTCCGACAGATTCTTTACGTAGTACCAAAATTCGTAGTAGTACATATTCTCGATTTCTGAAGGTTGCATCCTGAGGTGAATGCCCAGGTAGAACTTAGTCTTAAAGTAACTCTCCAGCGAGATCTGAAATAATGAAAAGACTTTTGATGCCACCTGGGAACTCAAGAGGGGCTTGCGCCAACTCTCCTTCGTGGGTGGTTTCTAGTGTTGCTTGAACACCAATTCTCATTCTTTCAGCTAATCTGTAAATTACCATAAACTTTTTCTCATCCCAAGCTTTATATCCAACCTCTAATTCAAAGATTTTATTTAATCCTAATGATCTCCAATCAGATTGTACATAAGGTAGTACTTGAATAAATGCTTTATCGAAATCTACTTCTTTTTCTTGACGATCTTTAAGGTAGTTAGTTACTTCTTGCATAACACCAATTGTAGGTGGATGCATTCTAACTTCACCAGCAGAACGTGTTTTAATTACATAAGTTCTAGCTTTTTCGTCATAGTATTTTTCAATCTCCTGATCTATCTCTGTTGGAATTAAGTTTTTAATTGATAATTCAATATCAATTGCCTTCTTTGTCTGTTGAGTTTTACCCTTTAACATTAATTTGTTTTCAGGTTCAGGAAATGTTAGATCTCTAATACTAAGCAAGATGATAATTCTATCTTCTTCAAGTAGGTCTTTGTAAGATAATCGTTTTTTGTCTGATTGCATTTGCATACAAGACTCAACTACAGAATTTAACTTATCTTCCATATCGATATAATTATTTTCATCCATTGTAGAGAAATATCTAATCTCAGCTGCCTTTGCAGATCTGATCTTAATAATAGTTCCCTCTGGATAAAATTTACCGCTCGATGGTAATTGCGTCTGATCTAGTACATGCCATCCTAACGCATTGTCAGAAGAGGGTGCACGCTCAGGGCCAAAATTACTCATATTTACCTTGCCTAACCCACCCGATGCAACAGCAGCTTCAATATTTGCTGCGTCATCTGATGTCGATGATACTTGAGGATTATTGATCTGGTCCTTAGCTTCTAAAGCTTTGGCCATTTTAGATTCCTCAGGAGTCAATTTGTTTTTGTCTTCACTCATATTATTTTTTCTTTAAGTTTTTAAGATTTGATTTTAAAATTGATTTTTGTTCTACGCTTCTCTTATCAAGCTCATTAATTATTAATCTTCTAATGAAAGCACTAACGGATATAGGTCTAGATTCGGTATCGAGTGCTTCGTTTAGAATAACTCGGTTAACTTCTCTGACCTCTTGCTCAGTTAGTAAAACCTGTAGTTTCTTTGTTAGTTTATTACTCATACTACTCTGTTATTATCAGTATATTATATTATGTTTTCTTTAGTTAAAAAAAGAAGGAACCTTGGAGATTCCTTCTCTTTATTAAATTTAATTCAAGTTACGCTAATTCTTCAGAATAAGTATCACATTTCCAAACAACTTCTAGAGCTTTAGGTTCAGCATCACTGTAATCTAATCCGTCTACTAGATTTACACCTGATGTAATGAAACAATCATCTAATGTTATTTTTCTGTAAATGTCACCTTCTCTGTTGAATTGTACAACAACTATAGTACCTACATAATTCTTTTTAAGACCCATTTCGCCAGTTTCAGGATTATACGCTGCTCTGTACCATTGTCTTAATGTTTTGTAAGTATATGCTTGGTTAGAATCATTTAAGTTCAAAGAGAAACCAATAGTTAAATCAATAGAAGTTGTTCCAGCCATACCTGCGTATGATCTTTCTGCGAACTTGTATTTCTGTCCTATTGCTTCTACACCTGGAGCTAATGCTTCTAGACCTCCTACTGTATTAACTTGTTGTAAAAGTAATTCTTGTCCAGCGACTCCTGCCGGTGGTAAAAGTGTTACTTCAAATAAGTTACCTTGTACAGGCTCGAAATTTCTTCCTTTCTTGCTTGTTTGGTCTTCTGAATAATGTGGTAAAGCCATATCTTTATTTTCTATTTTATTTATATATCGTTATATTCTTATGCAAAGTTTCCTGTTGCGATTTCTCCTGTATTTAATACAGTCACTCTAGATACTAGAATTTCAAGACCTTTAACTGGTTCTACAAACGTATCAAGTATTCCCATGTTGTTATCGATAACATCTGCTGAGTTATTCGAAGAGTCCATGATATTCTTGTAGTCATATACACCACCGTCTTTCTTCACTGATTCCATAAAGTTATCAGATAAAGTTTTGATTTCTAATCTAGTTTGAGCGTTATTAAATTCAAATAGATAGTTCTTAAGAATTTCAGCTAATCCATCTTCAATATAAATTAATACTTCTCTTACGTGAGCAGAAGAAAGTGCTGATTGAATTCCTTGTTGTGCAGTCTTGTTACCTTTGATTGTTAAACCAACGCCTCTTTCGAATACGATTGGGTTGTAACCAAATGGCTCAAGTACATCTCTATCAAACTTATCGAATGAGAATTCTAATGATTGTACTCCGGATCCACCTACAACTCCTCTTCTAGGACCTGCAATGATTGACCATGGTAAAGCATCTAAATACTTATCTATGTAATTGTTAGATACGTATGCTGCTGGTGGAATTACTTTAGTTCTTCCATTCTCAATTACATTAAGACCAGGACCGTAGTAGAATGCGTAGTTTGCACCTTCGTTGATCGATGGTAATGTATAAAGAGCTGTTGGATTTAATTCTAAGTTACCTCCAGTTGCTACTGTGTTTACATCAAATGCACCAGTATTAGTATTTAAGAATGATGGGTTAGTTGCTGCTTTAAATTCTTTCACCATAGGTGCGTTAAGAATTGCAGAAGCGTTTTGTCTTTCTTTACATAAGAAAGATAATTCTTCCTTATTTAAGATTCCACCATTTTCTAATGATCCGAATGTATCAACAACATATCTAAATGTAATATTGTCTTTGTCTATTAAAGCGTTACCAAGACCAGTACCTGGTTTGATTGCTGATAGTAAACCATCAACACCTCCGATATCTTTACTTGATTGAGTTGCTCCTTCTAATGGGAATGTCTTGTAAACTCCAGCAGATTCTTCATATCTCTTAAGAGCGTAAGCAGGTCTGTTAGAAACTACTCTTGAAGTTTCAAACTTGTAGTAAGAAATTCCATTAGTTACTGTTTTGATTATTTTCTTAATTCTAGACAGTTTTCCATTATCACCTGGTACATACATACCAACTTTAGCATCTGTAATCCATGCTGCAGCAGTATTTTCGTCACCTGCGAAAGTAAAGATGCCAGCTCCGTTTGGAGTGAATGACCAACCTTCTCCTTGTGTATTAAGTATTACTGCTCTTGAGTTAGGAGTTAATGTCCATACGTCAAAAGAAACACTTGGTACTTTCGTGAATGCAGCTAAAGAAGTTTGAGCAGCACCAAAGTAATCAGAGCTAAATCCTAAACCTCCAGCTGGAGATACGATTACTACTCCAGTTACTGGATCTACTGAAACGTCTGATATTGCAACGAATTCACCAGTATTAACTGATAATAAGTAATTACCTGCCATTAATGAATTGTAATTGTCAGGGGCATGTGAAAGTTCTAAACCTCCAGCGCCATCAGATACGATATCTACTGCACCTGCATTTGTAAAGTCTGCAGAAACACCACCTGTAAATTCTTCATAACCTTTAGAGATTTGACCATCACATGTGATAGTTACTTCTCCAACGCCAGTATCTTGTATTTGTGTTATCTTAACATATTCACCAGCAGTATAAGATTCTAAATACTTGCTAGTATTAATTGTCCATGTAGTTGATAAGTAAGCTGCTGTCATTCCAGCTCCACCTGATATAACTACTTGGTTTAAGTTATTATCAACAGATACTAAACCATCGTAAGTTGCACCTGATAAATTAGCGATAGCTTCAGTAGCTACTTGCTTAACTTTATGTGATAAAATTTCGTAATCTTGGTAGATATCAAAACCGTTACCGATTAAATCGATATCAGTAAGAGCATCTTCTTGTACAGCACAGAATAAACCTGTTCTTCTAGCCTCCATATTAATTAGAGTTTCGATGTACATTTGATTACCTTCAGCATCAATAAATTCAGGGATTAAAGATAATCCATCGTATTGTGCTAGTAATGTTACTTCTCTTAATCCAGCGAATTGAGCAAACTGAGCTCTAAATAATCCATCCTGATCGAAGTAGTCTCCGTAAGTAGGATCGTTATTTAATTCAGCAGCATCAAATTTACCTTTGAATACAAATACATCTACCATGTAGTCTGATACGTATTCTGCAGATTCGATTCCTTCTGGAATGTTAGCTTCACCGTACCATTCTCTTGCAGTTAATTCAAAACCTCTTGTATCAGCAGCTTGTCTAATGATAACTGTGATTGGGTCTTGTTTAATGTTTACAAATGAAATTGCGTGATTAGTGTCTTCCGACGTAGTAGCTAAAAGTTTTTCATCTGAAGGATTCCAAAATTTATCCGTATCAAAAACATCGCTAAATTTCTTAGAGATAAGTGCTTCTGATGCTTGGATAGAATTAGCTGATAAACCTTGTGCTGATGAATTTGTAGCAGGTGAGAAAACACTTACTCTATCGTTATCATCTGTAGTCGTTAAGTTTAACGCTAAAATTGGTCCTCTAGATAAAGCTTCGATAGCTGATCTGTGGAAGAACATATTTTTCTTTTCTAGTGACTTATCAATACCACCGAAAACTTGTTTAAATTGTTCAACATCTTCTACTAAAACAGGAGTGTTGTAAGGACCTTTATTAGATCTACCTACCACTAGTCTGATTGTTTCAGCTGGAATGTTCACGGTTTGTGATTTGTCAAACTCTAAGCGATATACGCCCGAGCTTTTGAACTGTAGTAATTGAGGACTTAATGCCATAATTGTTCGTTATTATTTTTTAATTCTTTTATTATATATCCCTGTCTTTTTGCAAATTTATTTCAATAGGTCATAAATATCATATTGTAAATCTCCGGCCTGGTCATTGTCCTTAAATAAGATGGCTTCCATCTCATCGTGCAGGTCCGGATCTATGAAATCTAAGATCTCTTCTACAAAATCTGCGTAATCCGTTGTATTAAAAAATTCAGTCGCAGTAATGCAAGTCATTATGACGTCATCGTTGCCCATTTGAGCTCCATAACTACCGTTTGGCAACGTACCAAACAATGATGCCTCAGTTACTGTTACTTCATCTGTTAAATCTAATCTATTTATCTTGTAAAGTTTCGCAAAGTTCTGGCAAAAAATAGCTTTATTGTCAGATTTAAGTTTGATTCCTGGCTTAATAGTTCTAGCATCATGTCGATGTTTAAATTTAACTATTATTTCATCATCAAAATCATTTCTTTGTGGAAAAATACTTCTTAAATACTGAAATAGTACAGTACCATAGGTATTATATTCTACGATCATTTTTACGTTCTCGGAGTTGAATATATCTATTGATAGTGTATACAGTACTTTTGCAAAGTCTTCAATAACATGTTCATTAGATCTAAATCTTGCTACTTGTGTAAATTTAAAGAAGTCATACATCGCCCCAGGGTTAAGAACGTTTTTGATTTCTTCGCTATTCATTGGATCTACTTGAAATATATTAATTACGGATGCGTCACCTCCGTTACCTTCTGCAATATCTACAGAAAATATCCAAAAGTTTTCTTTATCTTTACAAGTATCAATATCAAATGCTGGATCCCATTCTAAGAAACCTTTTGTATCAATACTAATATAGTCAAATTCATCAAAGTCATGATAAACATAGGGCTTCATTCTCTTTCTCATCTTCTTCATATCGACTGGGTCTAATAATAAGTTAGATGAGCTGACGAACTCATTTCCGTATTGTTTATTAAATGCTTCAATTGAACCTAGGTTCGCTAATTCTCTTTCATACCAAGCTTCGTCTCTATCAGGGTGTTGCCACCAATCTATCCTTGTCGCTAAGTATTCATTATCACCACGATCTGCCGCGGCATAGATTTGATAGAACTTATTAAATCCATTCGGCGTAGATGTAATTGTAATTCTTGAGACTTTCGATGAGGATAATGTAGGATATACATTCTCATAGAAAGAGTCGGCAATTGATGGATGGACGTGGGCAAACTCATCTAGGTATAGATTATGGATTGTAAAACCAATACCAGATTTTGCTGTGGTAGACTGTCCTATTAGTCGACAACCATTATCACATCTCACATTCATGACATCATATTTAATAATACCAGGTTTCATAAAGAACGGTAAGTTCTCGATTACTGTTTTGGCTTTATCAATAATTTCTTTTGTTGAATCAGATTTATTTGCAAGTAGCAGAGTATTCTTATCCATATTAAAAGTAACATACCATGCATTAAAAATAGAGGCAGTTACTGTTTTACCCATTTGTCGAGCAGCAAGAACAATATTAAATCTATCATTCTGGAAATTCCTCAACATGGTCTTCTGATAATCTCTTAGCTTTACTTGTTGAATACCCTCATCGGTCATTACTACTGCATATTTCTCTGCAAAATAGACAATGTCCTTGGCACATCTAGCTAACTCGCTAATTTCATCATCGGTATATTCAAATACAATATTACCCTTCTTTAGAAATTGTCTACCCTCGTAGAATGGTAACTTAATCTTAGGACGATAACCCTGGTCCATAGCAACCAACAAGTCGTTGATCTGTCTAGTCGACCAGACGATCCTATCGGACATGGTGGCATCACCTTCCGCTTTTGGGATCCATTTATTATCTCCTACTCCGTCTGACATATATTATTCTTCTGTTGGTTCTACGTCTTCAATATCTTCTTCTGACGCTTCGTGAATACCTGCTTGTATTGCAGCCATCAGGTCCTTTGTACCTCTTTGGATATTCTTATTACCGGTATCTCCACCTGCACTTTCGATCTCTGTGTTATTTGCTCTTTGTTGATATATCTCTAAATCTCTTGCGATTCNNTCAAACATTCTTGGAGCTAATTCTCCAGAGTCAATTGTTTCTAACAGAGTAGTTAGAGCTTTTTCACCTGCTTGTAATTGGTATATTAATGACGACATTGTCATTTCATCCATTTTCTTTTTAGCAGCAATATAATCATCCTTTTCAATAATGTCTGCATCAAGATAAAATTTCATAAGACTAGTTATAGTCTTTTGTGCCTTTCTAGTTGCACTAGATTTTAAATCAGCATAATTTGTGGCAGGTACTAAATCTGTAGGCTTGGCTTGAATAGGCAGATCTTTAGGATCGTTTTCTACATCTAATGGACTATCTCCAATTAATGCATCCAATTCTAATCTTATATCGTCTGCTTGTTCAGCTATTGTTTTCTTCTTATCGCTATCGCTCATATTATGATATTATATTGTATATATCTAACTCAATACTAAATACTAGTAAGAACTTTAATATTTACCTGTTTTGGTTATACCTTCTTAATTGGATTGATGGAATCGCATTATCAATAATATGCGCTAAATGACTATCTCTAACTATGTATTGTTGGAGTACATTCTTATGTTGGTCTTTACCAACCGTATTCTTAAGTAATCTTATATTGGTTACGGCTAATTTACCTGGTAATAATGACCATTGCTTCTGAGTTGTCCAACCCTGTGGATTTGCTAATTCAAATTTAACTTCCATTACTTCAGTTAATGTATCGGAAATACTCATGGCTGTCAATGCATTACTCTTAGCGTTTAATTTGTAAACATAGGCTCCTGTTGTAGAGAAGGAATTATTTAAATTATATACTAAGCCATACCAGTTATCATTTACCGGACCTTGTCCTGTTTCAAATGGATATTGTAAAACTAAATCATTAATATATGCTGTAATGTGTGTTTGATTTACTGTAAGTTTTAAACCTTTATTTGATTCCCATCCATCAAATAATATTTGTTCTGCTGTAGCCGAAGTTAAGTTAGGTTTATACCACATTGTTAAAGCTAAATCTTTATCAATTGCAAGTTGAGAATATTTTGTATATAGTAAACATTCGATACCTAAATCTTTTACTGACTCTAGATCATAATGGTTTTTACTAACTATAGTCCATTTATTTCTAAGCTCTTTATCTGAGATAACTAGGTTATTATGAATTCTATCTCTAACACCATCAGCAACTTCAGAGAATACTGTTTGATACTGAGTTGGTTTTGTAGATTTTGTATACTCGTCTTGTATTTCTTCACCGAATACTTCTTCAACGCCAGTATATAATTCATCTAATTGTTGTTCAACAGCACTTCCATCATCTACAATACTAGAACTACGCTCTTCGTATTTTTTCAGCATTAATCTCCAATAAGTCATTGTTTGATTAAATTCATCTGCTAAACTAACTGAACTTACTTCATACATTCTATTCATTATTGGAATGTACATATAGTCTCTAGGTCTTGGGTGAATACCTTCACCAAACGCCTGTTCCATTTGTCCTTTAGTAATATGAATTTCAAATTCTTCGAAGCCCATCCCAAATATATCATATTGGAATTCTCTAGTTGGCATTTCATTATCTGGAACAACTATCTTTAATTCTCCTTGTTCCTTCACATTATATAAAGAGTACTCCATTAAGACTACATCTCTAGATCTATTATCTGGCTCTACTCTGAAATATTTTGTGTCATGTCCCCACATATTTGAAGCCAATTCACTGATTTCAGAATATATTGCTGTAGGTCTATTTAAATTATATGGATCGTAAATTGGATCTGAACAGTCAATTACAACGTTAGTACATCCAGCAACATAAGGATCTGCACAATCAGTACAAATTTGTGGACATGATTGAATAGTTCCATCTGCTGTTTCTAATTGAAATGTTATACTCAATAAACTTAAATTATGTAAAGTTTCTAATCTATAAACTTCTGCTTTAATATCAATCCAAAGTGGTTTCGTATTATCAAAGGCTATACCTAGAAGATCTCTTGGTCCTATTGCAGTATTAAGAGGTCTTAATTCTGACATAGTTCCACCAGTAGAATCTACACTTTCTTGAGACCATCTAAAATCATAAGTAAAGTAATTGTCTCCATCTGGTACTTCATACCATTTTGCTGCGCTTGCTGAAAAGTTAGCATTCTCAGTTGTAGTAATAGTTGTTGCATCAATTGTATTAACTGTAAATGTTTGCGAACCAACTATAAAATTATTACCTGGCGTAAGATTCCAGTTAACACCAGTACCTTGAATTATATTACTACCTTGTGTAAGTTCTAAAGTACCTATGCTATTTGGTGAGTTTACACCAACTAAAATATCCCATCCAAGAACTCTATTTACATTAGTAAATGGTTCCTGTAATTTAGCGAAGAAATAATCTCCTATTGCATTTGCTGTAAAATTTGTTACCGCCATATTGAAAGAGTCTAAACTCTATTATTTTTATTATATATCTGACTCCCAGTCGGTGATTAAGAGCATTTCAGGATTATCGCTCTCATGTTGCTCTAAACTATGTATAAATGTTCCAGTTACTCCTAAAATTTCTGCTGTATTGTTTTCTGATTGATATAAATCTAAAGACGTTAAAAACTCTCTAAGTTTAAATACTTTAAACTTTTCTAGTGGATCTAAAAGACCTGCTTTTATTAGAACAGAGTTAGCTAAGCCTAATTCATGTGGATTAAACATCTCAAACATACGTACACTACCTCTTAAACTTTTAATATCGTACTTTATTGTTTTTACCTGATCTACATTAACTACTCTATTATAGCTAGCATTCTTATTTAGATTAATTCTGATATATTTTAAACTTGGCATTGACTTAAACATAATCCAAATAAAATAGATTGATGTAGCCTCTTTGTGTATATTAACGTCACTAACTGCATTAAATCTATTTATATCATGAGAAAATGCATTATTTAAATACTGATACATTCGCTCTTTAGTAACTAGCTTAGAATTTAAACCACCAGATGTAGTTTCAGAGTCTCTATTAATTATACCCCATAATTTTAAATCTATAGAATTATACTTGTATAAAGTGATGTCTATGATTTCCGTAAAAGTATCTTGGTTATTTTGCATATACTTCGATCTGTTCTTCAATTTTTTTGAGATCGGAGTAGAGTTCTGTTTTAACAAATTGTTTTAACTCGTTAAATTCTCTATTTCCAATTTCATTCTTATCCATATATATTTCAATTGCTTTCTCGCTTGGAATATATTTATCTGGCGTATTTTTCTTAGCTTTTTTAGTCTTAGTATAAAACCACCGTGGAACAGATTGGAATCTAGAGGCTACAACTGACCAACACTCTACCACATTACCACCGTTTATACCATTAAAATTAAACATCTGTGCATTTGTAGGATATTTAATTGACATAAAACGATTTATCATAAAGTGATGTCGTTTCTTAGTATGTTGTTTTATCTTCTTATATTGTGCTGGCTTTGTAAACATAATTTTTACAAAGTCAAACAGTTTAGTGTCATCTAGCATATTAGTTATATGTTCTTGGTGGGTAAAGTTTACCCAATTAATTCATTGAATGCTTGTTGATAAGCATCAATTTTTAGAATACCCATACCTTCAATTTCACCAGCTAATTTTATTAGTTCTGGTTTTAAATTGTAAGCATTCGCTTCTGCTAATATTTCTTCTATTTGGATATAGTCTGTTAGTGTCATACTAGAATAACTTTTTAGTTGAATCTTCTTTCTTTACTGGCTTCTTAGTCTTTTTACCTACTAACTTCATTGGAGGCTTAACCTTTTCTTTAGGAATATCCATGCCCGCAAAAGGATCTGGAGCAAAGTTATTCTTCTTAGCACCTTCTAACCAATCAGTACCTTCTAAGATCCTATCCATTTCCATAATAGATTCTTTTGATTCGATAGCACCTTCCCAATCGTTTTCAATAGCCTCGTATATAGCTTTAAGAATTGGATCTGGTATAGTTTTATTATGCAATAACATTAAAGCAATGTTAGTTGTTAAGTTAGTTTTAATTAATGTTTCTGAACTATGACCGACTACTCTATAGATAATATCTGATAATACTCCTTTAGCTTCTGATGAGAATAAGAATTCAATAGTGAAGTCTTTGTATTCTTTAATAAACTGATTCCAGATGATATCTGCTGTTTTATCTGTAATAGAATAGTTTCTAAGTTTACCATTCTTCATTTCTTTTTGCCAAGTAACTACTGACTGAATATTATCTGATTTATCACCAACTAATATTTTCTTGAAGATAAATTCATCACAATCAATCTCTTCGATCTTTACTTTATTAGCAGCAACCCAATCCATGATATCACCTTGATAAGTATCTCTTAGCATAGATTGACCGCCCATATTAAATAGCATATCATCGTTTGATATTTCTGCACTAGCAGAAGTTGACATATCTTCAGAGAATCCTTTATATGAATAAAGTGTTCTCTTAGTATTGTAGTACCATATAGTATGTGCATCGTTGGTAGTAGAATAGTTAACCAATTGGATTAAATCTCTGTCACCAGTCCATACAATACATGATTTACCTCTAGCATTCAACATTGTTGACCAACCAAAGATAACATCATCTGCTTCAGCACCTTGTATTTGATGTACAGTAACACCTTTACTAGCTACAACCTTTTGAAATTCTTCATAGACTTCATATACTGAAGGCCAGTCTACATTACTATTTGGTTTACGAGTACCTTTGTAATCTGATGCAGGAAATAAATCCTTACGCCAAGATTTAGAATCTACTGCTAATACTACGTCATCCACAAACATCTTTAACTTACGCATTTCTGATGCAAAATCAATTGCAAGCTTACGCATAAATTGTGCTCGTTGTTTATCATCTGCAAGTAATTTACCTTGCTTTGGTTTTGGTAATACAAATAGTCTACTAAAGACAAAATAGTTACCGTCTATTAATAATGTGTGTTTTCCCACTTTCATATCTTTGTTTGTTATGATTCCTATGCTAATATACGAAAAATATTTGACATAAAAAAATTATTTAACACTTATTTAGCTTTTAATTATACTTTGTATCTCATATACACAACTTAACATTGTGATTACTGGATCAATTACATGAACTCTTTGAGCTTGGTGTTTCGCTACAGAAATAATAATCTGCGGGATATGCTTAACGGATTGCAATTGCTCCTGTTGTATATATTCTACAAATTCTTCACCCAATGTTTGTAAAATATCATCTACTCTATTAGAATAATTACTAACTAATAACTGATAGTTTTTAGCTGGATCTGTCTCATTAAAGACTAGTTCAAATACATCTTTATAGACTGAGTTAAATCTTTTTACATCTCCTACTGTAATATTGTTAGTTCCTTGTGTTTTATACCCTTGTAATTTGTTAAGCGTTGATCTTAGATCAGGAAAGTTACGCCTAACAAATTCTACTAGAGCTTCTTTCTCAATTGTCATCTCCTCTTGTTTACAAATATCGTATACTCTACGAATATACTTCTTTGTTAATTCATTCTCTTCCTCTTTATCAAAGTCAAAATTAATAACTTCAAATCTAGATAAGATAGGATCTGGTAATTTGTTAATATAATTACATGTTGCAATAAACCTTGAATTAGATGCAAATTGCTCCATAGTAGCACGAAGTGCTTTAAAGAATTGATCCGATACACCATCAACCTCATCAAGAATTACTACCTTAAACATACCAGGTTCATCCATAATAGAGACTGTAGAACAGAAATCTGTAATTCTAGTTCTAATTACATCTACAGATGTGTCTGTGGACGCGTTGATGTACAAATAAGGAAGCTTAAACTGATTTACTATGGCTTTTGCACAAGAAGTCTTACCTGTTCCTGGTGAGCCCGTTAACAGCATGTTTTGGACTAGTCCGTCTTTAAACTTATTCATTACCGCATCAGGTAAAATAAGTTGTTCTAATGTAGAAGGTCTATACTTCTCTGTAAATAGTTGATTGATTGATTGCATACAGTATTATGTTTAATTGTTATAGTGCTAAACGCCTAAAATGTTTCATGGATAGATATAGTATATGAGTATACGCATTGAAAAGACAGGTGGTCCTTGGCCCGCGAACCGATATGGTATCATCTTAAAGCATTTACCACGATTTTTAAGAAAGTTTCTAATAACACATAGGAATCTTGCAAAATGGTCAGATGATGATAGGTTTATGGAATGCGTCCTAAAAATACAACGTCCTAATTCTAGAAATACTACTAAGATCTATTGGGATATGAGAACTGATACTGCCCTATCTGAAAAGGGGTTAGAACGTTCATATAATACTATTGATTGGTATTGTGCTATTTCACTTAAACCCATTAAGGCTAAGTTTATGAATTTTGATCTTAAGAATTTTATACACTCAGAATATTATGATGTCTTAGATGCTCCAATGGTAGATAGTCGTATACTTAAATCATCAGTTGACTTTCGTAATAAATGTAAAAAACTCCTGCTCGCAGAACGAGAGGAGTTTCTTAAGTTGGCTAAAAAGAACGCTAAACGCTCTCTTTAATCTTATTATATTAACGCTTTAAATTTATCAGCAATAGACATGTTTTCATTAAGCTTGACCTTAGCGGGTCTTTCTATTGATGAATCCTCTTTAACTTTTTTCTTGCCTTCTTTCTCTTCCTCAGTAGTTTTTGCTTTCTTAATAGGATCTGCTTTCTTAATAGGATCTGCCTTTTTTACAGGATCTGCCTTTTTTACAGTATCTGCTTTTTTAGGGGCAGCTTCTTCCTCAGATTTCTCTTTCTTAGCTTTCTTAGCTTCAGCAGGATCTACTTTTGAAGCTAGTTTTTTTATTGCTGCATCTTCATCCTTTAATTTTTTAGATATTTCTGCATATTGAGTTTTAAGCTCTGCTTTTTGTTTAGGATTATCTGACATACCGGTTTCCTTCTTAATTCTTTCAAGTTTTCCTTCAATATCTACTTTAGTAATAGCCTTTTTTACTAGTACTCCTCTATCAGAAAATTTATCTTTAACTGCCTTTTCTAATTCTGTAGCTTTTGTAGCAGCACTTTTAGCCTTTACTTCAAGTTTTTTCTTTTTAGGATCGCCATTTGGTAATTCATCTTTAGCAAGTTCTATTGCTACTACATTATTTTTTACCTTATTAACTTTGGCCATGGCCTTTTTAGCTTTGGGAGCATACCATATTAAATCCATAACTGCTTTACCAGCATCTTCACCTGCTTCATTAATTACATTTAATGATTGAAGTGCAAGTTCAACTGATTCTTCTAGCGGTTCATTTTTTGTAATGTCTTCTGCTAAATTTTTAAGATTTTCTTGGATTCTAGTTGAAAGGGTTTCTAAACTAGTTAGTATTGAATCTACATCTTTGATTATTTCAGCTCTTAACTCTTCACCTGCTGGTTTTGTAACTGTTTTATCAACCGGAACGGATGTAGAATCTGTTTGTACGACATGTGCTACATTTTGTTGTGGATTAGAAATTTCGCCAGCTGCAAAATCTTCAAATAATTTTACTTTCTTGGAATTGAACATATTATTATTGTTTTATTTCTTATTAGTCTTAGATTATATATCTACCAAAGTATGGATAAAAGAAAAGGCCCTCAAAAAGAGGGCCTTTAATATAAAAATTAGGATTGAACTATAAATTATAGTGCAAATCCAGTGATTGAAAACTTCTCATATTGAGTGTTTGCGTGGAATCCAGCTTCAACTAATGCGTATCTAGATTTTACAGC
>ENA-UZWS01002433-UZWS01002433.1-metagenome-genome-assembly--contig:-Day-3-25m-contig-2433_pt1 | contig 19112 bp, 19 predicted proteins | sample MGYA00260343_ERZ794903 | MGnify/ENA metagenome assembly ERZ794903
TATCTTTCAATCGAAATAATTGTTTGTCTACTGACTCCAACATTGGCACCTAGTTCTTCTTGAGTTAAACTCTTTTTTTGCCTGACTTCTTTCAAGTTGTTTTTTAATATCATTTTAAACAGTTCTATATAAGTAAAATTGATATAATGATTTTATAACTGATATAAACGCAAGTAGTACAAGAACAATAAAAACAATTCCAGCATCTGTTAATTGAAAGCTATTGTATAATTCTAGGTTTCCAGTTAAGTTAAATAATTCTTTATTTTGAAATTTAGAACACACATATCCAATAAAAATGAATAAAGAGAATTCATAGAGTAAATAACCTAATTTATACGATTTTGAATTTATCATATCATCTCTTTCATCTCTAGTTTCTTTTTTTTTAAAAGTAACCTCTAATATAGAATAGGCAATAGCAAAATAGATTACAGTACATATTATAATTTGAATTATTTTTTCAACTAAACCATCCATTAAGATTAGAGTTTTCTCTTGATTTTCATAAAAATAAGGAAGGAATATTAATGCAAATACAATTGAATATACAATTTCAATTAAAATTGATATTTCTTTTTTTGATAATAACATAATTTTATTTTTGAATAATTCGAAGTATAAGTATTGAAAATTTAGAAACTGAATAAGTAAATAGCCCAAATAGAGTTGATAGCAAGGCAACTTTTAAGCCCCCGGCTATTATTGAAGGATTCGCTTCTCCAGTTGCTTCAAGAACATCAAAAGCAGTTATAAGTCCTATAAACGAACCCATAACACCTAAAGCTAGTCCAAGTGAGCCACTATCTTTTATNNTGCTTAAGCATTTTTCTAGAAATTTCAATATTTGTTTTAATATTAAAAACAGATTTTACTGTGAAGTAAAATGATATTAATAAACAAATAAGAACAAGAGACATAAAAAGTGCTCCTCCCTCCATAAATCTATTAAATAAAGTTGTTCCAATTAATCCTGTTATTATTGCCATAATTCTTAGTATTTTAAGTTTCATTTTATATTTATATGTTAAGTTAACTTTACAAATATATAAAAAATAATGTTAAGTTAGCTTAACATGTGTATTTTTTTTCATTTTTGTATATTGTTAGGATGTCATTATTCAGATTATTTTTTGTTTTAACTATCTTCTTATTTCTTTCTTGTAATAATTCAAATGAAATTAATAAGCCTAACATCGTTTTATTTATGGTAGATGACTTAGGATGGCAGGATACTTCTGTTTCATTTTGGAAGAACGAAACTAAATTCAATAGGCTTTATAATACTCCTAACATGGAAATATTAGCTAACATGGGCGTGAAATTCACTAATGCTTATGCAACTCCTGTTTGTTCTCCCTCTAGGATTAGTTTGATGACAGGAATGAATGCTGCAAAACATAGAGTTACTAATTGGACTCTTAATCCTAATAAAAAAAAACCAGCAGAAATTAATCATAAAAATTTTGAATTTCCCGACTGGAATTATAATGGACTGTCAACTTTAGATTCGATTTCAAATACAATTTATTCTACCCCACTTCCACAAATTTTAAAAGACAACGGATATTATACTATTCATGCAGGAAAGGCTCATCTTGGTGCAATTGGATATCCATCTTCAAATCCGTTAAATATTGGTTTTGACATTAATATTGCAGGTCATGCTGCTGGTGCTCCTCAAAGTTACTTAGGAATTGATCATTTTGGAAATAATGACAAATCAAAAAAAATATGGGCTGTTCCCGGACTTGAAAAATATCATGGAAAAGATATTTTTTTAACGCAAGCTATAAGTGAAGAAGTTTTAGAAAAATTACAAAAACCCATTAATTCAAAATCTCCTTTTTTCCTTTATTTTTCATTGTATAATGTTCATGCACCCTTAATGGAGGATAATCGTTTTGTTGAGAAATATAAAAATATTGGTTTAAAAAACTCTGAAATTAAATATGCTTCAATGATAGAAAGTATGGATCATGCATTAGGTATTGTTTTAAAAGAGCTTGAAAAGAGGGATGTTCTTAAAAATACAATTGTTGTATTTATGTCTGATAATGGAGGCTTGAGTGCTGTCGCTAGAGATGGAGAAAAGCATAATCATAATTTTCCTTTAAAAAGTGGAAAAGGATCAATATATGAGGGTGGGATTAGGGTTCCTATGATTGTTTATTCACCATTTCATAAAACTAATGTTAAAGAAATTAGTCATCCAGTTATCATTGAGGATTTTTTTCCTTCAATTTTAGAATTTGCAAAATGTGAAGAAAGTAGTTTTGTACAAAGTATTGATGGTCAAAGTTTTATTCCTCTTTTAAATAATGAAATCATTGAAGAAAAACCATTATTTTGGCATTATCCTAATTGGTGGGGGCCAAGTGGGCCTGGTATAGGTAGTTACAGCGCTGTTAGACAGGGAAAATGGAAATTCATTTATTTTCATGATACTCAAATCGTCGAACTGTATAATTTGGAGAATGATATTTCTGAAAATAATAATTTAATTTCTTTAAACACCTCGAGATCTGAGTTACTTGCTAATGTTTTGACAAAATATTTAAAATCAGTTGATGCACAAATGCCTTTTAATAAAATGACTAATTCAAAAGTGTCTTGGCCAGATGAACATCCTTTGTTTAAATAATGAAAAAATCCAACCTTCCTAAAAAAACATGTCCTATTTGTAATCTTCCATTTTCATGGAGAAAAAAATGGGAAAAAAACTGGGACAATGTTGTTTATTGTAGTCAGAAATGTAGAATGTCAAGTAAGAAAAAAGTATGATTAGAAAGTGGTGGAAGGAACAAGTTGTTTATCAAATTTATCCAAGATCTTTTTACGATTCTAATAACGACGGAATAGGGGATCTTAATGGAATAATTTTAAAGTTAGATTATTTAAAATTATTAGGTGTTGATACCTTGTGGATTAGCCCTCATTTTGATTCTCCTAACGACGATAACGGTTACGATATCAGAAATTATAAGAAAATAATGGAAGAATTTGGTACCATGGAGGATTTTGATTTATTATTAAGTGAAGTACAGACTAGAAAAATGAAATTAATCATAGATTTAGTTGTAAATCATACAAGTGATGAGCATAATTGGTTTATTGAAAGTAAATCTTCAAAAAATAATAAGTATAGAGATTATTACATTTGGAAAGCTGGTGATAAAAACCATCCTCCAAATAACTGGACTTCTTTTTTTGGAGGTTCTGCATGGGAAAAAGATCCAATTTCTAATGACTATTATTTACATTATTTTTCTAAAAAACAACCTGATTTAAATTGGGAAAATAATAAAGTTAGAGAAGAGGTTTATGAAGTTATGAAGTTTTGGTTAGATAAAGGAATTGATGGTTTTAGAATGGATGTTATTCCTTTTATTTCCAAAGATCAAAACTTTAATAACTTATCAAAAAATGAATTTTCAAATCCTGAGAAAGTATATGCTTTAGGACCAAGGCTACATGAATTTTTGAAAGAAATGAATTCCAAGGTTCTTTCCAGATATGATATTGTTTCAATTGGTGAGGCATTTGGAATTAATGAACAAACGATGATAAAATTATCAGATCAGAGAGAAAAGGAATTAGATTTAGTTTTTTTATTTGATATAATAAGAATTGGTCGTGAAAATTGGATTCAAAACAAATGGAATTTAGTTGAATTAAAAAAATTATTTACTGTTCAGTCAAATGTTGATGAGTTTCATTGGCCTACAGTTTTTTTAAATAACCATGACAATCCAAGAAGTGTAAGTAAATATGGAAATGATAAGGAATATAGAATTAAATCTGCAAAATTACTAGCTATGCTTACTTTAACTCAAAGAGGAACTCCAGTTCTATATCAAGGTGAAGAAATAGGTATGACAAATTATGATTTTACTGAATTAACTCAGTTTGATGATTTAGAAGTTCTGGGAAATCTAAATAAAGCAATAAGTTCAGGCATAAGTAAAAAAGAATATGTATTACATTTAAATAATACCTCTAGAGATCATGCAAGAACTTCAATGCAGTGGAATAGTGGTCCCCAAGCAGGTTTTAGTTCTTACGATAATAATTGGTTCCTTTCAAATCCAAACTCTAGTTTTATTAATGTTAAAAACAACTTAATTGATAGGAATTCAGTTTTTTATTTTTATAAAAAATTAATTGAAATCAGGAAAAACTCTAAAGATCTTATTTATGGTGATTATTTTGATTTAGATCCCAATCATCAAAATGTTTTCATTTACAAAAGAGTTGGAATTAATTTAACATATTTAATAATTTTGAATATGTCAAATAGTTCATTGACATATAATTTTAATAATTTAACAGAATACAGTTTAGAGTTTTCTAATAAAAGGGAAAACCCTAATATTTCGTCTAATTATATAGAATTACTTGCTTGGGATGCTCTTATGTTTAAAAAATAAAATATTATGATAAATGATGTAGAAATTTCTTGGTTTGCTCCTATATGTGACGGAGATGATGATATTTTAGGCTCAAGAAATCCAAATTATAAAAGTACATGGGAAAATACCTCAAGAATCATTAAAACAGCTGATAAGTTGGGATATACTAATGTTTTATGTCCATCATCATATCAAGTCGGTCAAGATACTTTGACATATGTTTCTGCTATGGCTCCACTAACTCAACAAATTAACTTTTTAGCAGCAATAAGATGTGGTGAGGTTCATCCCCCGATGTTAGCTAGAACCATTGCAACATTAGATCATATTTTAAAAGGAAGATTAACGATAAATATAATATCTTCTGATTTACCTGGAAACAAACTTGAATCTTCAAAACGATATGCTAGATCAAGAGAAGTTATAGAAATTTTAAAACAAGCTTGGACAAAAGATGAAATTAACTTTAGGGGTGATTTTTATAATATTAATCTACCATCAGCGCCTGTCAAACCTTTCCAGCAAAATGGAGGCCCATTATTGTATTTTGGGGGTTATTCGCCTGACGGAGTTGATTTGTGTGCTGAGCATTGTGATGTATATTTAATGTGGCCCGACACAGAGGATAAACTTAAAATATTGATTTCTAATATGAGAGCTAAGGCACTTATTTACAACAGAACCGTACAGTTTGGACTTAGATCTCATGTAATTGTTAGGAAAACAGAACAAGAAGCGAAAGATTATGCCGATAAATTAATTTCAAACTTAGATTTTGAAAAAGGTGAGGATATTAAAAACAGAGCTCAAGATGCTAAATCACTTGGTGTTTCTATGCAATCTTCATTAAGAACTAGAGCCGATAAAGATTATTTTGTTGAGTCTAATCTTTGGACTGGGGTAGGATTAGCTAGATCCGGATGTGGAGCTGCAATTGTTGGTGATCCTGATCAAGTTTATAATAAATTAAAAAGATATGTTGATATGGGTATAAAATCATTTATATTATCGGGATACCCTCACCAAGATGAATGCGAATTATTTGCTAAATATGTTTTACCTAGGTTCAATAACATTCATTTTTCAAAAAAGTATAATAGAGTTCCGAAATCAACTCCAAATTCTCCATTAGGTAACGGATTAAGAAAATAAATATTTATGATTGATTTTGGTATAGTTGTATTTTATTTTATTCTAATTTTTTTAGTAGCTATAAGAGGAAAGGTTAATAAAAAAAGTACTGCTGACGAATATTTTTTAAGTAACAGAAATCTCAAATGGTATTCTGTAGCTTTATCTACAATTGCTACTAACATTCAAGGTTATCAATTTCTTGGAATGATGGGTTCTGCATATTTATTTGGACTGGCCCAAGCAAACCTTGAAATTAATGCTGTTCAAGGGATTTTAATTGCCACATTTATTTTTGTACCCCTATTTTTAAAAGAAAGGATTACTACAATAACACAGTTTATAAAAATTAAATTGGGAGAAAAAATAGCTCTTTTTTATTCGTTAAGTAATATTGCTTTATTTTCAACTATAACACTTGGAGCAGCTCTTTTTTGGGGGGCATACGCAGCGGAAATGGTTTTTGGAGAACAACTTTCTTTTCTACACCAAAATAGAATTTTAAGAATTGCAATACTTATATGTGTTTTAGGAATATTCTCAGCTATTTACACTTATTTAGGTGGCCTGAATGCTGTTGTGAAGACGGATATAATACAGTTTTCTATATTACTTCTTGGAGGAATTGTAGTATGTTTTATTGCTGTAAATCAGTTAGGGGGATGGGAACAATTGTATATTAAAACACCTGAAAAAATGCACCTTCATCTTTCTGCAAATCACCCTACACTTCCCTGGACTCATTTACTTGGACTGTTTTTTTTAAATATTAATTATTGGTGCGCTAACCAGACTGTAATGCAAAGAGCTCTTGCTGCCAAAAGTATTTCTCATGCTCAATCTGGATTGATGATAGGTGGATTAATTAAATATTTAATGGCAGTTATAATAGTAATTCCAGGAATTGCTTTGTATGGTATTTTAGGAGATAGTTTAACTGAACCTGACTTAGCATTTCCATATTTAGTTAAAACGTATTTGCCAATTGGTCTAAAAGGAATTGTTTTGTGTGGTTTATTTGCATCGTTAATGAGTACCGTTGACTCAACATTTAATTCATTAGCTACTTTGTGGTCCGTTGATATTTATTCAAAATACATTAATAAAAATGCTAATGACTATCAAAAAATTAAATCAGGAAGAAGAGCAATTGTCTTTAGTCTATTCACTGCTCTTTTAATGTCAATGGTTTTACTTTATTTGAAATTTGATGATCCTGATTCTGCCTTTACGCACACTTTGAATAACTTAAGATACTACATAAATTGTGGTGTTGTAGTTCTTATTTGTAGCGCTGTATTACTTTTAAAACCATCAAAAACTTCTATATTAATTGCCTTTTTAATAACTATTCCTTTGAATATTTTAATTCAATATTCGTTTCCTGAAATGAACTATTTTTTAAGAGCATTTTGGGTCATTTTAACTGGTTTAGTAATAGCGATAGTGTTTAATTTAAAGAGTTTTAAAAATATATTCGATTTGGTATATGTTTCATCTGAAAAAAACAAAATATTAGGTTGGGGTCTTTTATTAAGTTTAATATTAATTCATATTATTTTTCATTAATTTTAATTGAAATGAAAAAAAAAATAACGTTCAATAATTTACTTTTTCTTGGAATATTCATTGAACTATTGATTTTTATATTTTCTTACTTATTTAAAGAAAATTTTGGGGATGTTTTCAGGTATTCTGCAAGATATTCTGGCCGATTATCATTATTTATTTATTTGTATTGTTTTTATGTTTTTTATGTTTCATTTATTGAGAATAAAAATTTTAATAAATTAAAGGAATTTGTATTAATTTTTGGAATCTTACACGTGATTCATTTTGGTTACTTGGCTATGTCGGTATATCTAAATGAGTTACCAATTATCCCCGTAAAAGTTTCAGGTGGTGCAATAGCTTATATGATGATTATTATTTATCCATTTATAATTAATAAAATTAAAAAAACTACTTACCATTTAATATATTTCTATTACGTTGGTATAGTTTTCTTAGTGACTTATTTAGCAAGAATAAGAGGAGATTTTGAAGGTGCAGATCCTGAAATGTTCCATAAAATTGCCTTTTCACTTTTAATTTTAGTTTTTTTTAAATTTGGATTTGATTTTTATAAAAACAGAAAAAAATTTAATCTTTTATGAAAAATTTCAATAGCTATTTTCTTTTTCTAATAATATTATTTTTTTCTTCATTCAATTCATTCAATAATTCTATTGTTTGGGGAAGTATTGGGCACAAGGTTGTTGGAGAAATTGCCGAAAGAAAACTTAATCCTAATGTAAGACTTGTAGTTAATGATTTGTTAGGTGGAGAATCTATGGCGAGTGCTAGCACATGGGCTGATGAAATAAAATCAGACCCACTATATAAAAAATATAGCCCTTGGCATTATGTTAATATGCCGTTAGACAAAGAATACACAGATATTAAAAAAAACCCAAATGGTGATATAGTAATAACTTTAAAAGAGTGTATAAGAGTTTTAAAAAACCCTGAATCAAATAGAGATTCTAAAATATTTTATTTAAAATTTTTAATCCATTTAGTTGGTGATATCTATCAACCATTACATACTGGTAAGTTTGAGGACAGGGGGGGTAATGATATAAAACTTTCGTTTTTAGGACAGCCTACAAATTTTCATATTGTTTGGGATATCCATATTATTGAATCTTTAAATATGGATTATATTCAATTGACAGATGAATTAATAAATATGAAAGAAGTTTACTTTTCTTTAGATCCTGATAATTGGGTTTATGAAACTCATCAAGACGTTAAAACGTTATACGCTGAAATTGAAAACATTAATGAAATTGACAACAATTATATAAATAATAAAATTCCTTTTATTAAACGTAAATTGTTTAAGGCAGGTTCTACTTTAGCTGGGGTTTTGAACGACATTTTTTCATAAAAAAAACACCCGAAAAAGGTGTTTTTTTGTAACATATAATTGATTTTTTATTTTGAAGGAACAGGAGGATTTGGAGATGGAGGAACAGCTTTAAAGCTGATTTCTCTTCCTTGCATTTTCAATTTCATAGTATCTTCACTGAATGAAACTTCCATTCCCGCTATTTCTTGTTTGAAAGTATTTTTTGAAGTCGCTTCAAGAACTAATTCTTGGTCCATTCCGACAGGTTTCATGGCTAAATTTCCATCTTTTGTATAAACTTCAAATTTAACCGGCATTAAGTCTGATGCATATAACCCAACAAATTTTTTAAGATCCTTTTCAGAAATTGAAAAAGATGTCTTTTCTGGTTTAGGATCTACTACTATTCTTTTATCTCTATTAGCAATATTCCAAGCTGTGTAAAAAATTAGTTTTGATCTTAATTCAAGTAAATCATATTCAATTTTATCTGGAGTGTCACTTGGTTGATGATAATCAGCATGTGTTCCAGTAAAATAAAATATAATTGGAATACCATTTTTTGCAAAATTATAGTGATCACTTCTATAGTAGAATCTGTTCGGATCATTTTTATCATTAAATCTGTAATCCAGTGTCATGTTTACAGACTCAGCATTAGTCTGTTCAGATAAATTATGCAGATCAACACTATCGTGATCTGATCCAATCAAATAAACATAATCTCTATTTTTTTCTCTTCTTGTTGGATCAATTCTTCCAATCATATCTACATTTAAATTTACAACTGTATTTTCGAGCGGATATATTGGATTATCAGCATAGTAAGCAGATCCTAACAATCCTTTTTCTTCACCTGTTACATGTAAAAAAACAATAGATCTTTTTGGTCCTTTACCTTTATCTGCAGCTTTTTTGAAAGCTTCGGCAATTTCTAAAAGAGCAACAGTTCCAGAACCATCATCATCAGCACCATTATAGATTTCTCCATCAGTTACACCCACATGATCTAAGTGTGCTGTTATTATTACATATTCATCAGGTTTTTCAGATCCTTTGATAATAGCTACAACATTTTCAGTTTCTACAGTCTTAGGTTTTTGACCTCTTCTTCCTCTCATTTTAAGGGACATTTCTTGAAAATAATCTCCTTCTAAATCTCCCGGTTCAACTCCAATAGACTTATAATAATTTCTTATATATTCTACTGCCTTTTTTTGTCCAGGTGCCCCAGTATCTCTACCTTCAAATTCATCAGAAGCGTATATGTATAAATGTTCGCTTAACTCTTTTTCAGTAATTGTTTTTGCAAATTTCTTTGCTTTTGATGTTTGAAAAGCAAATGAAAAATTGATAGTTATTAATGTAATAACAACTAACGATAAAAGTTTTTTATTCATAATTTTTAAAATTTTGAATCGCCAAGGTAAAAAAAATAACTTAGTATTAAATTATTATTACATAAATTAGAATAAGTCTAAGAGTTATGATTTTTAAGCGTTTTTATTTTATTATAGTATTTTCTTTTATTAGTCTGTTTTCGTTTGGAATTCAAGAAGATGAAAAGTTAAACTTTATTATAGTCTTTGCTGATGATATGGGTTACGGAGATTTAGGTGTTTTTGGAAATCCTACCATTTCAACACCTAATTTAGATAAAATGGCTTTTGAAGGTCAAAAATGGACTCAGTTTTATTCAGCAGCACCTGTTTGTACACCTAGTAGAGCCGCTCTTTTAACTGGAAGACTTCCAGTTAGAAGCGGTATGACTAGTTCTAAAAATAAAGTTTTATTTCCAAACTCTTTAAACGGACTTCCCTCAAGTGAATTTACAATAGCTGAAAAACTAAAAGAAATACAATATAAGACAGCCATCGTGGGTAAGTGGCATCTTGGTCACAAAAAAAAATATTTACCCTTAAATCATGGTTTTGATTATTATTATGGTATTCCTTATTCAAATGATATGGATAAGATTAACAATAACAAGTATTGGGCAGAATATGAAAGAAATGAACTTAATTCAAAAAGTTATAATGTCCCGTTAATTGAAAATTTTGATATAATCGAAAGACCTGTAGACCAAACTACTATTACCTCAAGATATACTAATAAAACTATTGAACTAATCAATAAGTTTAAAGATGACAGATTTTTTATTTATTTATCTCACAATTTGCCTCACATACCACTTTATGCTTCAAAAGAGTTTTTAGGAAAAAGTAAAAGAGGATTGTATGGAGATGTTATTGAAGAAATTGATTTTGGTGTAGGATTAATAATTAATGAATTGAAGAAATTGAATTTAGACAAAAAGACAGTTGTTGTTTTTACATCTGACAATGGACCTTGGCTAGTTTATAAAGATCATTCAGGTTCAGCAGGATTACTTAGAAATGGAAAAGGCACAACATGGGAGGGGGGAGTCAGAGTACCTACAATTTTTTGGGGAGCTAATATAAAATCAGGGATTATTGATGATATAGGTTCTACACTTGACATTTATTCTACATTTCTTAGCATTTCAGGGGTTGAACAACAAAAAAACGTGCATATAGATGGAATTGATTTATCTGAAACTTTATTTAAAAAAGAAGAAAGTAAAAGAAAAAACATGTTTTTTTATAATGGAGATGAGTTGTATGCAGCAAGGTTAGGAAGTTTTAAATTACATTTAAAAACCACAGACTGGTTTAAAGAACCAAAAACTCATGATCCACCCTTATTATTTGATTTAAATGTTGATCCATCTGAAAAGTTTGATATCTCTAAAGATAATTCCGAAAAAGTTGAAGAAATTCTTAATTTAATTGAACTTCATAATTCAAAATTAATAAGAGGAAAAGATCAGTTAAAGGACAGGTTTTAGCTAATTTTATTTTCAATATAATCCCAAAGTTTAATTCTCATTTCAAGACCTTTTTTTGATGCAATTTCAGCTTCTTTCCATTTTTCTTTGTCTTTACCACATAGCTCTTCTATCATTTTAAGTGCCATAGGGCCATGTTCATCTGCGTCAATTTCGATATGTCTTTCTAAATAATAAATTAAATTGTCTGCTTTTATTTCATCATTTATGGACAGTTTTTTGACAATTTCAACAAACATATCAGGAATTAAATCTTCTCTTCCAAAGGTGAAAACACTTGCAATTACGTGATTTTTATTAGTATCAATAATATTAAATGTGAAATCCATGAATTCTTTAACAATCGGATTAATATTGATCTTTTCAACAGATTTAGTGTAAGATTTTGAATTTTTGATTTCAGAAATAAAATCTTCAATTTTTTTTGTGCTGGCCCCAATTTGAATCATAGATTCCAGGTAAAGTTCAAAATGACTTTTTGGATCTCCATTTAAATCTACATCACTTTCTTCTGCTAAAACTATTTCATTAACCAATCTTCCAGCCAAACGATTTTCATTAGGTATCCATGGTATATCTGTACATGTTAAATTTTTCTGCAAAGCTTTAATTAAAGACATGAAATCCCATACAGCAAAAACATGACTTTCCATAAAATCAATAAGCTTTTGTTTTGAATCAAGTTTAGAATAAAGTTTATGATTTATAAGAGATTTTCTTGTTATCGATAAATTTTTTTCTAAAAGTTGGATATAAGACATTTTAATAAATTTTGTGCAAAAATAATTTATAAACCTTAAATTACAATCTTAAAATCAATAAATTATTTATGGATGTTGATGTTTTAATAACTTTTTTTTTAACATCGTTATTGTTGACAATATCACCTGGTCCTGATATTATTTATGTTATTTCACAAAGTATATCAAAAGGATTGAAATCTGCTGTAATGACCTCCCTTGGTTTAACTTTTGGTTTATTAATTCATACTTTTTTTGTTACGATCGGTTTGTCATTAATAATTTCTCAAAATGAATATATTTTTAATTTTATAAAATTATTAGGAGTACTATACTTTTCTTATTTAATTACTGTATCATTTATTAATAGGAATAAAAAAAAGGAATTAAATATTGAAAACAATTCAAGTAATGACTTTTTTAAAGGTTTAGTAATGAACTTATTAAATCCTAAGGTTAGTTTATTTTTTATAGCTTTTTTTCCAAGCTTTTTATTTCATTCAAATCTTAGTAATGAAATTCAGTTTTTGATACTTGGTGGTATTTTTTGGATACAAGCTACTTTAGTTTTTATGTTGGTTTCTCTTTTTTCTTCTAAACTCAGCTCATTTTCAAGAGGCTATAATTTAATTAGCAATAAAATATATATATTGGAGATTGGGGTATATATATTTATTGTATACTGGATAGTTAGTTAATAAAAACTAATTTTATACTATGTCTTCAATTAAAATAGTTGAATGTTCTAGAGATGCAATGCAAGGAATAAAGCAATGGATTCCCTCAAAAATTAAATTAGATTATTTACAATCAGTTTTATCAGTAGGCTTTGATGTTGTTGATTTTGGCAGTTTTGTTTCAAAAAGAGCAATTCCCCAAATGAGTGATTCAGCTTTTATAATTGATAATTTAGATCTTTCAAATACAAAATCTAAATTATTGGCTATTGTAGCTAATGAAAGAGGAGCATTAGACGCATGCAATCATTCATCATTAAGTTTTCTTGGGTTTCCATTTTCAATTTCAGAAATTTTTCAAATGAGAAATACTAATAAAAACATTAATGAATCTTTTGAAGAGTTAAAGAGAATTAAAGATATAGCAGAAAAAAATAATAAGAAGTTGATTGTTTACTTATCTATGGGTTTTGGAAATCCTTACGGAGAGCCATGGAATTATCAAATCGTTGAAAAATGGATTGAAAAACTTAGTTCTTTAAAAATAGAAATAATATCTCTTTCTGATACTATTGGAACTGCGGACCCAGATGATATACACAATATTTTTTCAAATTTAATTCCAAATTATATACATATTGAATTTGGTGCTCATTTTCACACTAAACCCGATGAATGGTTTAAAAAAATTGATTCAGCTTATAATGCCGGATGTAGACGATTTGACGGAGCAATACAAGGTTTTGGGGGATGTCCGATGGCAAAGGATGAATTGACGGGAAATTTACCAACTGAAAAAGTGATTTCTTATTTTAATTCTATCAATAAAAAAACCAACATTAATTCACTCAATTTTGAATCCTGTTACAACCATGCTTTAAGGTTGTTTAATGATTTTAAATAAATATTTAAAATTTTTACTATTCTTATTTAGAATAATTAAAAATAAGCTTGTATAATAAGTTTTTATCACTTATGTTTGCACTCTATTTATAATTAATCTAAATAAAAATAACATGAAAAACCAAATAATTATATTTTTACTTTTTATATCTTTTACCGTTTTTTCTCAAAATAGTTCTGAAAAACAGTTATTAAGTCTTCAAACAATGGCTACAGGACTAACTATTGGTGGATATGGTGAAATTACTTACAATGATCCAGATTCTGGAGTTTCTGAAATCGATGTTCAAAGATTAGTGATGTTATTCGCATACAAATTTGATGATAGAGTTTCTTTCATTACTGAAATTGAGTTTGAACACGTCAAAGAAGTTTATGTCGAACAAGCTTTTTTAAACTATGGAGTTTCTGATAACTTTAACTTAAGAGGAGGATTAATGCTTGTTCCTATGGGAATTGTTAATGAATATCATGAACCAACAACCTATAATGGAGTTGAAAGACCTAGTTTGAATAATAAATTAGTTCCTACCACTTGGCGAGAAATGGGGTTAGGAATTTACGGACGAATTAATAGTGCATCGATTAGATATCAAGCTTATGTAATGAATGGATTTATTTCCTATAATGATGGAGCTTACAAATTAAAAGGAACAAATGGACTTAGATCTGGAAGACAAAAAGGCGCTGAATCTGTAGGAAGTAATGCAAATTTTGCTGCTAGAGTTGACTATTATGGATTACCTGGTCTTAAACTTGGCTTAAGTTTATACAACGGGAAAACACAAACGACTGATAAAAGTGTTGTAGGTTCTCAAGTTGGATTATCTATGCTTGGATTTGACGCTAGATATGTGAAAAATCGTTTTTCTGCAAGATCTGAATACATAAACGCTTCACTTTCAGATACAGATAAGTACAATCTTGCTTCAGGAAAGGATTTGGGTTCAAAAATGAATGGATACTATATAGAAGGGGCTTATAATTTACTTCCATTAACAGCTAGACAAAAACTTGATGTTTTCTTAAGATATGAAGATTTTGATACTCATGCTGAAGTTGTAGGAAATTTAACAAAAAATGAATCTTTTCACAGAAAAGAAACTACTTTTGGGTTCTCTTATCATTTAGCTGATGGAGCTGTATTTAAAATGGATTGGCAATCAAAAGGTACAGCTGTTCCGGATAGTGAATCAAAGGGGCAATTTAATATGGGTATAGGTGTATTCTTTTAAGAACTCAATAATTAATTAGTAGATGGAACTGCATAGAAAAATAAATTGGAGCTTTGTTTTGTTATATTTTGTAGTATTACTATGCAGTTCTTTTTCTAATCATGAAAATGTTTTATACAAAAACATTTTAAAAAAAGTAAAAAAAGAAATTTCTAAAGTTTTTGTTTTAGAAGATTTTGAATTGAATCCAGTACAAATTCAACCCAATAAAGAATTAACTGCAGACTTTTCTGGGAATAGACTTCTAGAAATTTCCTCTAACGATATTAAGCTTGGTTATGCATACGTCGGAACTGCACCAAGTAAAACTGAAACTTTTGAATATTTAGTTCTTTTTGATAATCAATTTGTGATCAAAAAGGCAAAAGTTTTGTTATACAGAGAAAGCTGGGGAGGTGAAATTGGAAGTAAAAGATGGTTGAAGCAGTTTCTTTTAAAGGGTACCAATCATAAATTTATTTATAGACAAAATATTTCAGCGATTTCTGGAGCAACCATATCAGTCAAATCTATGACCAATGCTGTAAATGAATTATTAAGTTCTTTGAATTTTTTAATTCAAAACAAAATAATATAGTATTTTTGCCCGGTGCTCAAAACAAATAGTCTTTCAGAACTTTCAAAAGAATTTAAATATCTAATTGCAACATTTGTAATAGTAACAAGTATTGGCTTTATTTCAAGTATTGTTTTCGTGGATTATTCAAATAGTACAACACCTGATGGTTTAGTTGAGCAGTATAATGGTAATGAGTTTATTGAAGATGATATTGACATTATGAAGTTCAAAAAGAGTGAAAGAGAAATTTTAACTATTATTCACTCTCATATTCTTTCAATGTCTGTCATTTTCTTTTTGATGGGTTTTCTTGTTTGTTTGACTAGTATTAATATTAAATTAAAACTTTTTTTAGCAATCGAACCATTTGTTTCAATCATTTTAACTTTCGGAGGTATTTACTTGCTTTGGCTTGAAATTCTTTGGTTTAAATATGTGGTAATATTTTCTGGAATATTAATGACTTTGTCATTTTTATTATCAGCTTTTTTGATATTAAAAGATCTTAAGTTATTTAAGGATTAATAATTTAGTATATTTGCATGCAATTAATTAATAAGTTAATTGCTATGAAACTCCCAGAAAAAAAATTTATTGGAACAGGACTTACTTATGATGATGTATTGTTAGTGCCATCATATTCTGAATGTCTTCCAAACCAAGTTGATTTAACAACTAAATTTTCTAGAAATATTAATTTAAACATTCCTGTTGTTTCTGCTGCTATGGATACAGTTACCGAAAGTAAAATGGCTATAGCTATGGCTCAAGAGGGTGGTTTAGGTGTCTTGCATAAAAGCATGACTGTTGAACAGCAAGCTGAAAAAGTCAAACGTGTTAAAAGATCAGAATCAGGAATGATTTTAGATCCTGTAACATTAAATGAAAATTCTTTAGTAGCTGAAGCTAAACATTGTATGAGGGAATACAGCATAGGAGGTATTCCAGTTGTAGATCCAAACAATATTCTAATTGGCATAGTTACCAATAGAGATTTAAGATTTGAAAATGATAATAATAAAAAATTATCACAGGTAATGACAAAATCTAATTTAGTTACTGCTTTGGAGGGAGTTACAATGGATGAAGCTGAAATAATATTACAAAAACATAAAATTGAAAAACTTCCGGTTGTAAACAAACAAAATAAATTATTAGGATTAATAACATTTAGAGATATTCAAAAATTATTTTTAAAGCCAAAATCAAATAAAGATTCATTTGGAAGATTAAAAGTTGCAGCTGCAATAGGAGTCTCAAATGATTCAATTAAAAGATGTGAGGCTTTGTGTAAAGCTGGAGTTGATGCCGTTGTTATTGATACTGCTCATGGGCATTCAAAAGGTGTTTTAAGTATTTTAAAGAAAATTAAAGATAAATTCCCGAAAATTGATGTCATTGTTGGAAATATTGCAACAGCTGAAGCGGCTAAATTTTTAGTTGAAGCTGGAGCAGATGGAGTTAAAGTAGGTATTGGACCAGGCTCAATATGCACAACAAGAGTTATAGCTGGTGTTGGGTATCCTCAATTATCTGCTATTTATGAAGTTTCTAATGCAATAAAGGGATCTGGAGTTTCAGTTATTGCTGATGGAGGAATTAAATATACTGGAGATATTACTAAAGCAATTGCAGCAGGAGCCGACTGTGTAATGCTAGGTTCTCTTTTGGCTGGAACAAAAGAATCGCCAGGCGAAACTATTATTTACGAAGGAAGAAAGTTTAAGTCATATAGAGGAATGGGTTCTATTGAAGCTATGCAAAAAGGTAGTAAGGACAGATATTTTCAAGACTCAGTTAATGAATCAAATAAATTAGTTCCAGAGGGAGTTGTAGGAAGAGTTCCCTATAAAGGAGATCTAGTTGAAAGTATCCATCAGTTTGTTGGTGGAATTAGATCAGGTATGGGTTACTGTGGGAGTAAAAATATTGAAGAGCTTAAGGATAACGGAAAGTTTATTCAAATAACCGGAGCTGGAATAAAAGAGAGTCACCCTCACAATGTTATGATAACAAAAGAATCACCAAATTATTCTAGATAATTTTATTTTGAAAGCATATTTATTTTTAATTAGTTTACTATTTATTGGTTGTGATTTTATAGAAAAAAAACCAGATCAAGTTTTAGCTAGATTGGGGGATGAGTTTTATTATACATCCGATTTAATAGAAATTTTTCCATCTGGACTTTCTAAAGAAGATAGTGTGATTTTTGTTAAAAATCGTATAAACAATTGGGCCAAAGAAAAATTACTTTTTAAAAAGGCTCTAGTAAACTTAGGAGATGAAAAGCAAGGAGATTTAAATCAATTAATTGATTCTTATAAAAATGAATTGTTTTCATATGCTTATCAAGAGAAGATAGTTAAATCTGCAATGGATACTTTTATTTCAGAACAATCTGTAAGAGAATATTACAATATAAATAAATTAAATTTTAAACTTAATCAGGAAATAATCAATGCTAGGTATTTAAAAATAAACAGTGAAAATTATAATTTAAAAGACGTAGTTAAAAGATTCAGAAGATTTAAACAAAGCGATAAAATATTTTTAGACTCAATATCATTACAATTTTCCTCTTATTATTTTAATGACTCTTTATGGATTAATAAAGATGTGTTTTTCAATAAATTACCTGAGATCAATGATAGATTAAAACAAAATATTGTTAAAAATAAGTTATTTTATAGATTACAAGATTCTTTGGAACTATATTTGATCAATATTAAAGACTATAAACTTAAAAATGATATTGCTCCATTCGATTTTATCAAATCGACTTTAAAACAAGTGCTTTTAAATAAGAAAAAATTAGAGTTTATTAGTAAATTTGAAAACGAAATAATAGATGATGCCCTTCAACAAAATGAATTTGAATTTTATGAAACCAATTAATATTTACTTTTTAATAATTTTATTTTTTACCTCTTTCGGATTTAGTCAAGATAAAGAAAGTACTAATTACCAAACGAAAATAAAGATTGATGGAGTTTCAGCCGTCGTTGGTGATTATGTTATTTTAGAATCGGATGTAGATAAAACTCTTATTGATCTTCAATCTCAAGGGGTTTCAACACAAAACATTACTAGATGTAGTCTTTTAGGAAAGTTAATGGAAGATAAACTTTATGCTCACCATGCGGAGCAAGATAGTTTACAAGTTGACAACAATTCTATTTATTCTTATGTAGATAGAACTATAGATTATTTTGTTGATCAAATTGGAAGCATAGAAAAAGTACTTGAGTTTTATAAAAAAAATGATGAACAAGTTTTTAGATCTGAACTATTTGAAATAAATAAAGTTAGACAGCTTTCAGAACTAATGCAGAATAAAATAGTTGAAGAAATTGAAATTACACCTGACGAAGTTCGACAGTTTTTTTATTCTATTCCAAAGTATGAAAGACCAGTTTTTGGGGCTGAACTGGAGTTAGCTCAAATTGTAATTAATCCAGAAGTTTCTGACGAAGAACAAAATAAAGTCATTAGAAGATTAGAAACTATTAAGAATGATATTGTAGTAAATGGTTCGTCATTTGCCACAAAAGCAATTTTATACTCACAAGATCCAGGATCAAGATCAACTGGTGGCATGTATACTTTAAACAGAAATAGACCTACAATGCATAAAGAATTTAGAGATGCAGTTTACAGATTAAGAGAAGGTGAAGTTTCTGACCCTTTTGA
>ENA-UZWS01002287-UZWS01002287.1-metagenome-genome-assembly--contig:-Day-3-25m-contig-2287_pt1 | contig 18926 bp, 15 predicted proteins | sample MGYA00260343_ERZ794903 | MGnify/ENA metagenome assembly ERZ794903
AGTTAGGTCTTCATTGCCGGCCAGTTCACCAAGGTTCTTGTTTACAAAAGCTGTATTAATTGAAATCTTTTCATCTTTTGATCCCAAATCTGACGCGTTATAAGAAATATCCTCAAGCAGGCGCTCCAAAATAGTGTGTAGGCGACGTGCTCCGATGTTTTCAGTACCTTCATTAACTTCAAAGGCAATTTCAGCAATCCGACGGGTACCATCTTTGGTGAAATTAATAGTTAAGCCTTCGGTAGACATAAGTTCACAATATTGCTTTGTCAGCGAGGCTTTTGGTTCGGTTAAAATCCTTTCCAAATCACCAACCTCAAGAGCATCTAATTCTACTCTGATGGGTAGTCTACCCTGTAACTCTGGTATTAGATCTGAGGGCTTTGAAAGGTGAAAAGCGCCAGATGCGATAAATAAGATGTGATCTGTTTTTATCATTCCAAATTTAGTGGAGACAGTACACCCTTCTATCAGGGGCAACAGATCCCGTTGAACACCTTCTCGTGAAACATCTGCACCAGTAGTTTCTCCACGCCGGCATACTTTGTCGATCTCATCAAGAAAGACAATACCGTTTTGTTCGGCAGCCTCTACGGCAGTCGTTTTGATTTCTTCTTCATTTACCAACTTAGCTGCTTCTTCTTCCTTGATATGTTTCAAGGCATCTGCAACAGTAACCTTGCGACTTGCGGTCTTCCCTTGCCCCATATTACTGAACATGTTTTGTAACTGAGAGGTCATCTCTTCCATTCCCGGGGGAGCCATAATTTCAACGCCCACAGGGGTTTGACTCATCTCAATTTCAATCTCTTTGTCGTCGAGCGCCCCTTCACGCAGTTTTTTACGAAAAACTTGTCGCGTAGTTGAACCGGTTTCTTCTTTACCTTCTGATCCTCTGGCAGGGGGTAGAAGGGCGTCTAAGACACGCTCTTCTGCAGCATCCATTGCCCGCTGCTCTACTTTTAACATTTCAGCTTCACGGCACTGTTTCACGGAGGTTTCTACCAAATCACGAATAATTGACTCCACATCTTTTCCAACGTAGCCCACCTCAGTAAATTTAGTAGCTTCAACTTTTACAAAAGGCGCATTGGCTAGCTTGGCTAGTCGTCGGGCAATTTCGGTCTTGCCAACACCAGTAGGTCCAATCATAAGAATATTTTTTGGCGTGACTTCATTGCGCATTTCGTTATCTAGTTGGGACCGACGCCATCTGTTCCTCAACGCAATGGCAACAGCTCGTTTAGCATCATCTTGCCCAATAATGTGACGATTGAGTTCATGTACGATTTCTCGGGGAGTCATTTGAGACATAATTAAACCTTAGAGTCTAACTCTTCAATAGTTCTATTTTGATTGGTATAGATGCAGATATCGCCGGCAATTTTGAGTCCCTGCTCTACAATTGTTCGTGCATCCAATTCAGTATTTTCCAAAAGCGCGCGAGCGGCAGACTGAGCGAAAGGTCCGCCTGAACCTATTGCTATAAGGTCGTCTTCAGGTTGAATGACATCACCGTTACCGGTAATGATTAGGGATGCCTCGCTATCTGCGACTGCAAGCAGGGCTTCCAGCTTGCGTAGCATCCGGTCAGTTCGCCAGTCTTTGGCCAGCTCGACGGCTGCGCGAGTTAAATTACCTTGGTGTTGCTCTAATTTTGCTTCAAAACGCTCAAAAAGAGTGAAGGCATCGGCGGTGCCGCCTGCAAAACCGGCGATGACTTGATCGTTGTGCAGACGACGGACCTTACGAGCGTTGCCTTTCATAATGGTGTTACCCAAGCTGACTTGGCCATCGCCACCAATAACGACTTTACCATTGCGCCGTACTGAAAGAATGGTTGTTCCACGATACTGTTCCAAAGCTAAACTCCTCTTCTATTTAACCTATAAGATGGGGTCTATCCTAAGAATATCAACACTCTAGCCTTAAAAAATAGTATCGCTTAGAAATGCCCCTCTTTTTGTAAATCTTTTATACAAGCAAGGATACTATCCCGCAAGGTAGCTACGATGAAGTCCACCTGAGTACGATCAATAATTAACGGAGGTGACATCACGTTAAGATTGATGATGGGGCGAACAATTAGACCCCGAGAATCAGCTTGATTTGATACCCACTTACCAATATCTAAATCCTCTGAAAATAGTTCCTTAGTTTCTTTGTTTTTTACAAACTCAACACAGGCCATTAAACCTACGCCTCTGACATCACCCACGATAGGGAGATCAGTCAATGTTTTCAGCTGCTCTTGAAAGTAAGGGCCGAGCTGTTGAACATGAGGCAATAATTTCTCACGCTCCATGATTTCAATATTTTTGAGCGCCGCAGCACAGGCAACCGGATGCCCAGAATAAGTGTAACCATGAGTAAAGCAGCGACCATGGCCCAATTCACTGATGACATCATGAATCGCGCTTGAATAAATTGTTGCTCCCAGCGGTTGATAGCCTGATGTTAAACCCTTGGCTGAACAAATAATGTCGGGTTGAAAATCAAACACTTCCTTGGAGGCAAACCAGTGTCCAAGCCGACCAAAGGCGGTGACGACTTCATCTGACACATACAAAACATCGTACTTTTGACATATTTTCCATGTGCCTTGGTGATAACCTTTAGGTGGCACAATAACGCCACCGGCACCAAAGATGGGCTCGGCAAAAAATGCAGCCACCTTATCAGCACCAATAGAGAGAATTTTGTTTTCTAATTCGGCTAATTTTGTAGCGAGAAATTCAGCTTCCGTAACATCTGCCTCCGCCCTATAAAAGTTGGGGCACGAAATATGATGAATAGTATCTTTAATGTAGTCGAATTCTGGGGGGTGATCCCCAGGCTTACCTCCGATAGACATTGCGGCATAGGTCGTACCATGGTACGAATTTACCCTAGAGATAATGTGCTTTTTGTCGTGCTTACCTCGACAGTTCTGATAGAAATGTATCAACCGATAAGCCGTATCAACGGCAGTAGATCCGCCACATGATAGAGCTACATGATTAAGGTCTCCGGGAGCTAACTCAGCTAATTTCGCAGACAGTTGGGCCGCGGGAACATTAGTCATGTCTACAAATGGGCTAGCATAGGCCATGTTGCGTACTTGATCGGCAATAGCCTCTGCCATCTCTTCTCTTCCAAGGCCGATGTTGGTGCACCACAGGCCACCAACAGCATCTAAATATCGATTACCATCACTATCATAAATATAGGCCTCATGGGCAGCAGCAATGGGTAGCGCGCCTTCCTCTGTGAATGCATCAAACACTTGGAAAGGGTGCAAAAAATGATCTTTGTCTTGCTGATTAATCAACTCAGTATCAAATTGATCAAAATAGGTCTGATCATGTGATGAGAACTTATTGTCACTCATGAGGTAAATTTCCTAGTAGTAAGCTAACGGTAAAACAACAGGTTAACGTCCATGATTATTTAACCCTTATACCCTAATGGTGTTAGCAACACTGTGAAGGCTGATTTTCTCGAAGAAATAGATGAGAAAATTGACCGATAAAGCACCCTACTTAGACCAATAAAGAGTCCTTCTATGACCGTATTAGAGTCTGACTTAGCCAAAAATGTGAACTATACTGCTGGAAAGGGTTCAATACTCGCGATAATAAAAACATAACCAGTAATGGGGGCTTTTTAATGACCGACCCAACAAGCTTAAACAGAACAGCCAGAGACCAGGCAAAACAGTTAACTGGGCGGGTAGCTTGGCCAACGATATTGCTGGGTCTTGTGGTCTTCTCAGCTTACTGGGTAATTCCTTACTTAGTAGCATTTGTTAATTTTAGCTTGTGGGTTGCCATCCCTATAATGGTAGTGCTTACCTATGCTGCTTACACCGTTTTGCACGAGTCAGTTCATGGATCCATTAGAGGTAAAAACAAATCTCTTCAGTGGTTGAACGATGGATTAGGGTACCTTTCTGGTACTATTTTACTCACCCCTCTGACCGTACATCGCCCGGAGCACTTAAGTCATCATGCTAATACAAATCATGGTGACCGTGACCCGGACCAGTATTCAGCAGGCATCGTTGGTTCACCAAGAGAGATATTTCGTTCGGTTTGGGATGGAGTAGCCACCCAATATCGTTTTTATATGAGCACTCACTGGCAAAAGGCACCGGCTCGTAGGAATGCCATGCTAATACTCGAAATATTTTTAGGTATTGGACTCCGTGTTCTTCCATTTGTAGTTCTTTTCAGTACTAATAATCCAGAGCTAACATCAGGCTGGTGGCGACTTGTGGTGCTTTTTTTGGTGTCAGGTTTTCTTGGCGTCTATGTATTGGTATATCTATTTGCCTATATCGTCCATCGCCCTCATACAGAGACCGGACGGTACCGTGATACTTCAACCATTGTCATCAAAGGTCCTCTCTCAAAAGTTGTTACCTTGTTTTGGGGTTACCAGAACTATCATTCTATTCACCATCTTTTCCCTAGCGTACCGTTCTTCCATTATCGTCGGCTGTTTGACGATATCAGCGGGATAATGGATGAGATGGGTGCGCCCATTTATCAGTTAACCTGGGCGGGATTACGGAAAATACGAGCGGCAGATTTGTAGTTCATAATTCCTTAGAGGAATTACCCTCAAAAGAGTCGTAACTTATCGTGCCACAGTTTTACAGTGATTGCTCTTAACCCAATGCTCGACATAATTCGGCGAGAATGACCAGCGGGGATTCATCCTTAAACCAGCGACATTTAGTGCCCTTGCAGTCCAATGATTGCAGGTATTAAAAATGGTGTAAGTGCCATGAGCCTCAAAAAAAACCTCGCCATTATCCTTAACCCGCACCTCTGTCGTCTGGTCAGCGATATCAAGTTTCAGGTACTCGCAGACAAAGTCCAATATAGCGTTCCTCTGCATAATGTCTAAATGAATTTCATAAAGCTTTCTTTTTTTTGGTATGTCATCAGACACTTCATTTACACCCAGTATCCCCATAACAGCGGCTGTGGGTGTTAGGAGCGCTTTTACCCCCATCCATTTTGTCTGTTTAGAATTGCCGTAGTATGCATAGTCCCCCCAGCCTATCTGTAGCCAAGTAGCATCAGGAAAATAGGCTTCCAAGGCTGATACACGAGCATTCACCTCAGCACTAGGTAACAGTAGATGGGTGTGTAGACCGTTATTAGTAAAGTAAAGGGAGGGCTCTTTCATGAACTGCTTATCTCCAGTAGCTACACATAAGACTTTCTAAGTTGTCGGTCATTGAACAACTTAATACTAACGTCCGAAAGTATCAAACGCCAACTGAACGACGCAGTAACGGATAAAACAGTAGCAAAGCGATAGCTCGAGCAACAATATAAATAATCATTGCACCCCAAAGGCCTTGAACGCCAAATTGATCTGTTAGCGCCCACCAAGCGATAAGATAAACTGCGATAGACAGCACAGCGGCATCTCGCATTTGCCGCGTAAACGAAGCACCGATGAAAATGCCATCTAATTGAAAGGCTGCAAAAGAGAGCAAAACATAGAGTGCAGCTAAAGGGAGTAATGGATTGGCGGTAAGACGTACTGCACTTATATCAGTTAGTAGCATCACAGCCATATCACCCAGCATCATGATCACCAGTGCCAACAGGATGGCAGTGATTAGGGCCAAGATAGTTGATCGTCGAACGGCGAGGTCAAAAATATCTCTGCGCTTTGCGCCGATGGCATTGCCCACTAGAGCTTCCACTACAAAAGCATATCCATCAAGGAAGAACGCTGAGAATGCGATTAATTGCAGTAATATATGGTTACTAGCTAGTAGAGTGTCGCCAAACTTCGCACTCTGGTTAACAAAGAAAGCGAAGGAAAACACCAAAATCAGCGTTCGCAGCATAATGTCTATATTTGAAGATGCAGTTTTTAGCAGCGCAGACCAGTCCATAATTTTTGCCTTTGGCCAGAATTCATCGCTCAATCCCTTGTGCTCATTCAAAGTGTTGAACACCAATGATCCGGCGAACACTACGGTTGTCCATTCGGCGATAACAGTACCTAAGGCTATGCCACTGGCGCCCCAGCCCAAGATGCCGGCGAACCAGATATCTAATAGAATATTTAGGCCATTCAAAAACAGTTGAACGACTAACAGGGTTCTGCTCTTACCCAAGCCAATTAAAAGTCCCATCAAGGCAAAGGTAGCCAGTGTGGCGGGGGCACCCCAGATGCGGATATTAAAATATTCTTTGGCAACAGTCTCAACTTGGGCGCTTCCATCTAGCAGAGAAAATGCAGCCAACTCGATGGGCCATTGGATCATAATTAAAGCCACACCAACACAGACTGCAATCAGTAGGGCTCTGCCGAGTACTGCTCTAACTTCTTGCTCATCTCCAGCGCCGGAAGCTTGGGCAGCAAAACCCGTAGTGCCCATTCTTAAAAAGCCAAAGCTCCAATAGACAAAAGAAAAAATCAACGCGCCAAAAGCGATAGCACCGAGGTCTTCGACATTGCCGACATTGCCGATGACAGCCGTATCTACAAGCCCCAATAATGGGACTGACGCATTAGCCAAAATGATCGGCCATGCTTTTTGCAAAAGATATCGATAACTGATGGAGTCGGGGATTTGCATTTATTTAAACTAATTCAATAGTGGCCTGTTAAAAGGGTGGGCGCTTGCATTTTGCCTACTCAGATTACAGGGTTTAAAGTAACTACGATAGCCTCAGATGGTACTAGGTGCGCTTGCAACCTGGGAAGGTGCACAACATTTCGAAAACCAAGTTGGCTGCCAACAGGGCGGTGTTCCCTGTTGTATCGTAGGGGGGTGAAACCTCCACTAGATCCGCGCCAACCATATTAAGCCCCCAGCAGCCCCGCACAATCTCAATGCCTTGGGTACTTGTTAACCCTCCGGGCTCAGGAGTTCCTGTTCCCGGAGCCACTGAGGGGTCTAAACCGTCGATATCAAAAGAAAGATAAGCGGGAGTATCAGGACCAATCGTTGCTCTAATATCATCCATAAGTGGGGCAAGAGATTTGTACCAGCACTCTTCAGCTTGAATCACTCGAACGCCTTGGTTACTCGCCCAGTCAAAGTCCTCTGCTGAGTAGCCTGTGGTTCTGAGACCGATCTGGAACATTTTATTGCAATTCACTAATCCTTCTTCAATAGCTCGTCTGAATACAGTGCCATGGGCTACTTTTTCCCCAAACATCATATCGTTAGTGTCAGCATGAGCATCAACATGAATAAGGGCCACAGGACCATGTTTTTTTGCAATTGAGCGCAACAGAGGCAAGGTCATTGTGTGGTCGCCACCAAAAGAAACCGGTTTAGCGCCATGGCTAATGACATCGTCAGCAAACTTTTCAATGATGTCGATAGATTTGAGCAAATTAAAGGTATTTAAAGGCACATCCCCCACATCAGCGACCTGAAAAGAATCAAAAGGCGCAGCTTTCGTATACATGCCGTAAGGTCTAACCATCACCGATTCACAACGAATTTCGCGGGGGCCAAAGCGAGTGCCGCCGCGGTTACTGGTACCTATGTCCAGTGGAATTCCGAGCAGTGCAATATCTAGGTTTTCAGCATTTGCATGTACCGGCAGTCGAAACATGGACGCTATACCCGCAAAACGGGGCATCTCATTCCCACCTAGGGGCTGGTTAGTCTTTTTATTGCTCATGATTGTTCTCCCTCGGCCCGGCTTTTGAGCCTATATTGCTGTATCCGGACATCTTAAAACATTATGGGCCAAATCTCTAAATCCATTGGCATTGCGCTAGTACAGAGGTCTTAGATTAGATGCTTTGCCACGCTAGCAACCCTATACCTAAGCGGGGGTATTGCAAAGGCCATGAAAGTTAATTTATTTTAGCTAATATTCAGCTATGCTACTGCCGTGTGCAAAGGCACCCTAGATAGATACGTGTGACTAATACTGACAGATACCGGAAAAACTAATGACACTAAATTTAAAAGATAACGGCTTAATCACTCACCAAGCTCATATCAATGGAGTTTGGGTAGATGCTGATAACGGCGAGACCCTTGATGTGACTAATCCAGCAACGGGGGAAGTGATTTCATCGGTAGTCAAATGTGGTACTGCTGAAACTCGACGAATGATCGAAGCAGCAGCTGTTGCGCAAAAATCATGGTCAGAAACCACAGCCAAGGAGCGAGCGGCACTATTGCGCCGGTGGTTTACGCTGATTATGGAAAACCAAGAAGATCTTGCTCAGATTTTAACTGCTGAGCAGGGCAAGCCTCTAGCTGAAGCTCGAGGCGAGATTGCCTATGGAGCCAATTATATTGAATGGTTTGGTGAAGAGTCCAAACGTGTCTATGGCGATACTATTCCGCAGCCATCCAATGACAAGCGAGTCATGGTTATTAAACAGCCGGTAGGGGTTGTGGCCTGTATCACACCTTGGAATTTCCCCAATGCGATGCTCACGCGAAAAATAGCTCCTGCAATCGCCGCGGGTTGCTCTGTTGTGGTTAAGCCCGCTAATGCCACACCCTTGTCGGCTTTAGCACTGATGGTGCTGGCTGAGCGTGCAGGGTTTCCGCCAGGGCTGATGAATATTCTCACTGGACGCACCTCAGAGATTGGTGCTGAGATCACCAGCAACCCGTTGGTTCGTAAGGTGACCTTTACAGGGTCAACCCCAGTGGGCAAGCAATTAATGGCAGAGTGTGCTGCAACTGTTAAACGCACGTCTATGGAGCTAGGGGGTAACGCACCCTTTATTGTCTTTGATGACGCGGACATTGACTCCGCAGTAACTGGCGCCATGATTTCTAAGTACCGTAACGCCGGTCAAACCTGTGTTTGCTCCAACCGAATATTAGTGCAATCGTCTATAGCAGAAGAATTTACCACCAAGTTTACAGCGGCGGTTAAAGACTTGGCTATGGGCAATGGTGCAGAAGATGGAGTAGTGGTTGGGCCATTAATTGACCAAAAAGCGGCAGTAAGTGTCTGTGAGTTTATTGATGATGCTGTGACTAAGGGAGCGGTTGTAGAAGCCGGTGGAGGAATGAGCGCACTAGGTGAATGTTTTGTCGAGCCTACTATCTTGACCAATGTATCCAGAGACATGCGTGTATTCTCTGAAGAAATTTTTGGCCCAGTGGCGCCGATATTTAGTTTTGACACAGAAGAGCAGGCCATTGAGATGGCAAACGACACCGAGTTTGGTTTAGCAGCTTATTTCTATTCCAGAGATATCGGCCGTGTTTACCGAGTAGCTGAAAAGCTTGAATACGGCATCGTCGGTATTAACGAAGGTATTATTTCTAACGAAATGGCACCCTTTGGTGGTGTCAAAGAGTCCGGTGGTGGCCGTGAAGGATCAAAGTACGGCATGGACGATTATCTAGATATAAAATACATGTGTATTGGCGGTATTGACCAATAATAAAAAAACAACGGGAAACAATCATGACGCACCTTATTTACCCCACAACTAACTTCAAGGCCATTGAGCAGGTTACCGTAGAGCGCGGCGAAGGTTGCTATGTTTGGGATAACCACGGCAATAAATACCTTGAAGGCCTTGCAGGTCTTTGGTGCACAGCGCTGGGTTATGGCAATCAAGAGGTTATAGCCACAGCTACTGAGCAGATGAGCAAGTTAACCTTTAGCCATATGTTTGGAGGTAAGACCCACCAGGTTGCGATTGATTTGGCCGACAAGCTCGCTGAAATGATTCCTATGGCTGACTCGGTCATCTCTTTTGGTAACTCTGGCAGTGATGCCAACGACACGCACATTAAATTATTGCGTTATTACCATGAAGCCATAGGTAAGCCTGAGCGACGCAAAATNNGCTCTTGGTATTTTGCGTACTGACCATCCCCATTATTATCGTGGCAAGCAAGGTGAAGAAACCGAAGATGAGTTCGTCGATCGCATTGTGGGTAATCTTGAAGCCATGATTGTGGCAGAGGGGCCTGAAACTATCGCCGCTTTTATTGCTGAGCCCATTACCGGTGCCAGTGGCGTTATTGTGCCGCCCGCGGGTTATTACCAAAAAGTTCAAGCGGTGCTTAATCGCTATGACATCATGTTTTGGGCAGATGAAGTGATCACTGGCTTTGGCCGCACCGGCAGTGACTTTGGTTGCAACACCATGGGCATTGAATCACCAGATATGATGACTTTTGCTAAGCAATTGTCCTCTGCTTATATGCCTATTAGTGCATCTGCCATACGCCGCGACATGTACGATGCCATGATCGATCAAACAGCCAATGCAGGTGCTTTCGGACATGGTTATACCTACTCAGGGCATCCAGTAGCCTGTGCGGTGGCGTTAAAAGTATTAGAGATTTACCAGCGCGATCAAATTTTTGAAAAGGCTGCCAAAACAGGTGCTTACTTGCAACAGCGTCTGGCTAGTTTTGCTGATCATCCCTTGGTGGGTGAGGTACGTGGCAGTGGTTTGCTCGGTGCTCTTGAATTAGTGGCCAACAAAGAAACAGGAGAAGCCTTTGTAGGTGGAGCAGTGGGTGGCTACGCGCAGAAGATGGCTCAAGATAATGGTTTGTTGATTCGTGCAGTGGCAGGTTCTAGTTTAGGCATCTGCCCACCGTTAATTATCACTGAGCAACAGATTGATGAAATGGTTGGTAAATTATCCAAAGCATTAGATGCCACTTTAGAGCATTGCACCAAACAGGGACTTCTAACGTAACTATTTCACACTTTAAAACTATTTATCGATGCCAATAGTCAATTCACATTACTATTGGCCCTATCGAAAATTGGGAAATGATTATGTTAATAAAGCGCACCAATCGCAGTGACTCGAAAGAATATGACGTAACAGATGAGAAAATTTATCTAAATCGTCGAGAAATCCTCAAGAACATGGGGTTTCTAGGTGCCGGAACCCTACTTAGCACCAGTGCTGCAGCGAGCGTGTTTGATCTTTTTGGCGACGACACACCGCCAGCACTATTCAAACAGACCAACCTTGAGTTTACCTCTGATAAACCTTTTGCCGAAGAGCTGACCCCTGAGGAAAAGACTATCACTCATAATAACTTTTACGAGTTTGGTGCTCAAAAGAACCAGCCCGCAGAGTTGGGTCAGGGATTTAAAGTAGACCCCTGGCAACTTAAAATTTCCGGTGAGGTGGAAAAGCCTTTTACTCTAGATTATGACGATCTTTACTCAACTTTTGATCTAGAAGAACGCATTTACCGGCTGCGCTGTGTTGAGGCCTGGTCAATGGTGGTGCCGTGGATTGGCTTCTCATTAGCTGACTTAGTTAAAAGGGCTAAGCCTACCTCCAAAGCCAAATACTTGGCGTTTGAAACCCTCTACGATCCAAAGCAGATGCCGGGCCAGAGAAATCGTCGACTGGGGGGTGGCATAGACTACCCGTACCTAGAAGGTCTAAGAATAGACGAGGCAATGAACCCGCTAGCGTTAATGAGTGTTGGTCTTTACGGTAAAACCCTACCACCACAAAACGGGGCGCCCATTCGTCTAGTGGTGCCCTGGAAATACGGGTTTAAAAGTATCAAGTCTGTTGTGGGTATTAAGTTTGTTGAAAAACAGCCATCAACAACCTGGAATATTTTAGCGGCTAATGAATACGGCTTTTATGCCAACGTAAACCCCGAGGTAGACCATCCTCGTTGGAGCCAGGCCAGCGAGCGACGCATTACAACAGGCGGTATTTTTGCTCAGAACCGTATTGCCACATTGCCCTTTAATGGTTATGGCGATCAGGTTGCTGGGCTCTATAAAGGAATGAATCTGAGGAAGTTTTACTAACCCAACTGACCTTATGGCGATTACTGTCTCTCAAAAGGCTATTCCCTATCTTAAAGCGCTGGTGCACCTTGCAGCCCTTTACCCTATAGTAAATTTGTACTATCAGGCCATTAACGATCGTCTTGGGGCTGACCCTGTTGAGGCCGTTATACACTTCACAGGTATTGGCGCGATTAATTTATTGCTGCTGAGTTTATCAATATCGCCGGCCGCTAAATTTTTTAAAATTGGCGCTTTAATACACTTTCGACGCATGATTGGGCTCTACGCTTTTGTCTATGCTTTGTGCCACATACTCAACTTTTTGTCTTTTGAAGTGCAGTTTGACCTGCGGTTATTTATAGACGAAATATTTGAGCGCCCTTACATCACCGTGGGTATGACAGCCTTTTTGTTTTTAACCGCTTTGGCAGTTACCTCCATGGCTAAAATACGCCGCAAAATGAAGAAAAACTGGCAGAAACTGCACAACTTTACCTATCTCATCGTCTTGCTAGGGGTGGTTCACTTTTACTGGTCAGTTAAATCTGAGATTATTGAGCCCCTGATATACTTTGCACTCTATGTGATGCTCATGGGGTTTAGGCATCAAAAAGTACGCGGCTGGATCAAAAAAAGGCGACCTCAATGACCAACTACACAGGTTATCGGCCAGTGATTGAGCGTATAGCCTCATAGCTGGGCTTAAGTTGACCATACATCTTCTTGTATACTTTTTGATACAGGCTGTTATAAAGCACACTGTTGGCCTCTATGGGTGCAAAGTTTTCTCCGTCATGGGTCATTTGTTCAACGGCGGTAACGAAATCTGGGTATATGCCTACGCCGACGGCGCCCGCGATAGCCGCGCCCAAAGAAGAAGTTTCAAAAGTGTGAGGTCGAAAGACTGTCATGCCGAAAATATCAGCGGTAATTTGCATGATCTGATCGCTTTGTGATCCTCCTCCGGAAACGACCAATCTTGTGATCTTCGTTTTGCTGCGCTTTTCGAGTAATTCTTTTGCTTCTCGGAGGGCATAAGTGAGTCCTTCGATCATGGCGCGGTAGAGATGTGCTCGGGTATGCTCTTCGTTGAACCCAATCACAGCTCCTCGAGTTTCTGGCCCATCGCCATTTGAGGGAGACCAGTAGGGCTGTAACATAAGACCTTGGCTACCCGCTGGTACCTTGGCAAGTAACTCATCGAATAGTGATTCTGGCGAAACCTTTTGATCAGCAGCTACTCGCTCTTCGTGGAGGCCGAATTCTTTTTTAAACCAACTGACCATCCAATAACCTCGCTGGACCATCATCTCAATGTTAAAAGTTTTTGGAATCACGCCGGGGTAGGCGGGGTAAAAGGGAATAGCTTCAATATATTTATCAGAGGCAATATTGAGGGTGGCTAAACTACCATAGCTTAAACTTCCTGTCTGGCTGTCAATGCAACCCGTTCCTAGCACCTCGCAGGCTTTGTCAGATCCACTGGCAATCAGAGGTAGCCCGTTGGGTATGCCGGTTTCTGTTGCTGCTTGTAGGGTTATTCTGCCCAGTTCGGCGCCGGCGGGTAAAACCTCGGGCAACATCTCTTGGGTTATTGGCATGGCGCGCCATTTCCAGTCTCTTTTGTCTGCCCATTGTTGGGTTTTGTAGTCAAAGGGCAAAAAACCAACGGTACTGGCTATGGCATCCTTGTATTCGCCAGTTAGCTTGTAGTTGTGATAGCCAGAGAGCAGTACAAATTTGTGCACTTTGTCCCAAATGTTAGGCTCGTTTTGCGCTATCCAGTTAGCTTCGGCCTGTTTGTGCATTAGGTCTGCTAATGGTTTTGCTCCGACTAGGGTAAATAGAGCCGATTCTAGTGCACCCAGTGCTGGCTTGGTTTCTACTTGTCTTTGGTCTAGCCAACTAATGGCTGGGCGCAATGGTTGGTTGTCTGCACCCATAGCTATAGCAGTTGCTCTTTGGGTAGTGACAGAGACCGCCGCAATAGATTCTTTGGGTATCGGCAATAGCGGCCAAAGTGCTTGGCATGCTTTGCACAGGGCATCCCAAAAATAGTCTGCGTGCTGTTCTGCCCAACCGGGTTGGTCTGAAAAGTACGGCTCTATGTCAATCTTACTTTTAGCGATGAGTTGACCTTGACCGTCAAAAACCATGGCTCGGACACTTTGGGTGCCGTTGTCGATACTCAAAAAGTACTGTTGATTATCCATATTGACCTACTCTTAGGAGTTTTGCGGCAAGCTATAGTAATCTTGCCAAATGGCTTTGTAGCGGTTGAGTTCAGTGTCCCATTGTTCGCTGTTCCATTGCCGCTCAGTTTTGAATAGTGCCTCTAAAGCTGGGTAAAGGTCAGCACCGCCGTTGGCAAGGCACATACCTAAGCGGGTTCTTCGCAACAATAAATCATCCAAGTGCTGTACCCCTTCATATTTGATCGCCCAGCGACACTCTGCCAGAGAAAAATCAGTGTCACCGATGCTAGCATGGTCCTCGCTTGTGCTCTCTGATAACAGAGTTTGGGCTACAGCACCATAGCGTCCTAACAGACGCTGTGCCCAGTTGGGGTTTTCAGGTAGCAGGGCATTTGGGCTAATACTGGGGGTGATGAACATCCGGTCATCATTAAATTCTTTAGGCGTTGGCAGCATATCTTGCGCTGATGTGAGGGCATCTAATGCGATTAACCTGAATGTGGTGAGTTTACCCCCGCTCACGGTTATAAGTCCGCTGTCAGACCAAACGGCGTGGTCGCGTCGCTCTTTAGAAGGGTCTTTTGACTCTTCACTGCCAATAACAGGCCTAACACCGGCCCATGTTGATAAAATATCTGCAGTTGTCAGCTGATTACTTGGAAACTGTTGGTTGAAGCCTCTCAATAAATAGTCGATTTCTTGGCTAGAGATGCTGGCTTCAATATCTAAATCTTCATCATGATCTAGATCAGTGGTGCCAAGCACTGTTGTACCTTCCCATGGATAAACATAGACTCCTCGCTTATCGTCTTGGTGTAAAAAGGTCATTACGTCAGATACTGGGTACATATGTCTAGGGAAAATTATATGGCTGCCCCGCAAGGGACGAATACGTTTTTCACTATTAACGGTATTGCGTAGCCGGTCAGCCCAAGCCCCTGTTGCATTGACCACCACCCGGGCTCGCAACTGGATGGGCTGAGATGTTTGTGGATCATCAATAGCAACACCACAGACCTTGCCTTCTTCAATTATTAAATTTTGGACTTTAGTATAATTAAGAGCCTGACCCCCATCTGCCATGCTGTCTTGCAGTACACGCAACACAAGGCGAGAGTCATCTACCATGGCATCGGTATAGTAGCTGGCACCTTTTAGGTTGGTGTCGTTTAATCCTTTGAATTGTTGTAGCAACTCAGCGGTTTTTATGAAGCGATGATCTCTGATGCCTGCTAAAAAGTCGTAGATTGCCAGTATGACCGTCATTGCCAAACGGCCTGGAAAAAGACCTTTACGAAAGGTGAAGTAGAAGGCGATACGATCAACTAATCCAGGTGCTTCATTTAGTAGTCTTTCGCGCTCTTCCACTGACTCTTTAGTGAGTTTTAGGTCGCCAGCGGCGAGGTAACGTAAGCCGCCATGAACCATTTTTGATGAACGACTGGATGTTCCCCAAGAGAAATCTTGCTGCTCCAAGAGAAGGGCTTTGTAACCACGCCTTGTTGCTTCGCGAAGTACACCAGCGCCAGTGATACCGCCGCCAACAATGATAATGTCCCAGTCATTACATTGACCATCGCGCATTTTAGCTAGCAGTTGGTTGCGGTCAGAGAATCCTTTCATGGTGTTTTAGTGCTCGCTGTATGGAAGAAGTTTACCGGGATTCATTTGACCCTTTGGGTCAAATAACTCACAGAGGTTGTTAATTGCCGCAATACCTAAAGTGCCTTTTTCAGCGCTCAAATATTGCCTGTGATCACGACCAACCCCATGTTGATGGCTGATGGTGCCACCATGGGCTACAATTTGCTCTGCACCTGCTTTTTTGAGCTTGACCCATCGATCCATACCTTGTTGGTAACTCTCTCCCAAACGGAATAAATAAGTCGTGTAGATACTTGAGCCCTGACCATAAACATGGGACAAATGAGTATAGGCGTGTACTTGCTCGCCCTCATCGGCCAGAGCGGTGCGAATAGCCTGCTCTATGTTCTCTGCTGCCGTGGGTACTTTAGCCCAGTCTACAGCGGTTTCCATTGTGTCTGCGGCATAACCTGCGGCACCCAATGGGTCACGTAAGTAGGGCGCTCGAAATCGGCCATGCGCCCAGTTATCACCAAGTCCAGATTGGTCAGCCACACCGCCATGGTTAGCACAGTGATCAAGAGCCAGTTGGTGGGCTGTCTCGCAGTGTCGGACAGACCCTGTAACACCGAAAGTCATCATCACTTTGCCTGAGCCAATGCCTTTTTCAGAGAGCGACTGTTCTAGGGCAGCCACGCCACTGCTATCTTCACCGGCACCCATATACAGCAGACTGGTGGTTTCAAGTGGGTTACTCAGGCGTACCATAGAGAGCGCAACTCTTTGCTGAATAAGTTCTCTGGCGACAGTAATACCAACATCCCATGAGGGGAAAAATACAACCTGAAACTGCTCTTGCTCCGGTAGGGGAGTTATACGTACTTTCACTTCGGTAATGATTCCCATTCTGCCCTCGGAGCCTAAAATCATCTCGCGTACGTCAGGCCCTGCGGAGGAGGCGGGAATAGTGGGTATGTCTAAGGTGCCTGCGAGGGTTTCTATGCTACCGCCGGCAAATAAATTTTCGATGCGCCCGTAGTGCAACGATTGCTGACCACTGGAACGACTAGCGACCCAGCCACCAACGGTCGACAGCTCCCACGATTGAGGAAAATGACCCAAGGTATAGCCATGTTTCTTGAGTTCTTCCTCGACTTTTGGGCCTGGTGTTCCAGCGCCGAAAGTGGCGAGCTGACTCTCTGCGTCAATGTGCAGCATGGAATTCATTTTGCCCATATCGATGGTGAGCACAGGCTTGTCACTTTGCTCTGGATTGATATGACCCACCACTGAGGTTCCACCGCCGTAGGGGATGACCACAAGATCATTGGCTTTAGCATGGACCAGGAGTTCACGTACCTCCTCAGATGATTCAGGCATGGCAACACCATCAGGGAAGGTGTCAACATTGCCGCTATGCATATCTAGCCAATCGGGTAGGCTTTGACCTCTAGCATGGCGGACTCTGGCCTCAGGGTCTGTGTTGATTAAAGAGTGGGCAGTTAGTTTTGTGGCGGGCACCTTGGCAATCACATCGTCCAATGTTGCCTGAGGTAGAGGTTTTGCAGGGCCAACGAGGGCGGTCAACAACATGCGCAGACCATTATTTAATTCCATGCTCAAATTACTATTTTCATTTCCCCAACCATTCCATAACCGCATATGTATCACCCTAAATAATTGTTTGCAGATCTAGATAAGTCTGCCAATTTAACCCCGTTTAGTATAGCGTTAATGGCAATGAAACCCTCAACTCTTGAGGTATACTATTTGTAGTAATATTAACCGGTGGATCTGAAATAGTCGCTGTCAAAGTACGACGGCTTAGTCACTATTTCGGTCATTGTCTTGGTACGGAATAAATACATGGATATAACCAGCAACAGCGGCCTAGCGTCTGTGCCAGCGGTAACGCAATATCTGCGTTCCGCGGAGGCCTGTGGCGTTGATTATTCTGTACTGTTAGCCGAAGTGGGTATCGATGCTGATATTTTAAAAGATAACAGCAAGCATGTGCCATCTCATGCCATGGAACAGTTATTGTCGTTATTAATCGAGGCTAGTGGCGATCCCTGTTTTGGTCTTCATTCTGCGCAGTTTGTGGAGCCTGCTTCCTATAGCGTGCTGGGTTACATATCAATGAACTGCTCCACACTAAGGATGATCCAAGCCAAGATTCCAATCTATGAAAAGATTGTCGGTGATATGGGAGTTACCTCTATTGAAATCGCTGATGGTTATGCGCTCCAGCGCTGGACATGCCGATTTAATGACAAAAGAGTAAGGAAACACGAGGTGGAAAATGTTTTGGCGTCTTGGTGCCTTTTTGCCCGACGATTTCTGAACTTCGAGGGCTGGCATAGTATTTGGTTTGAGCATGAAGGCCCAACTGATCCGGCCTTACTGGAAGAGTACATACAAATTTTTGGGTGTGACGTTTTATTCAACCAGCCAGCCAGTGGGTTTCGGTTTATAGAAAGTGCTTTAGATGAGGTCTTTCCACAGGCAAATGAGCAGTTACTTCAAATGTTATTGGAGCATGCAACGAGCATTTTGGCGAGTTTAGACAAAAATCAATCTGTGACTGATCAGGTTAAAAATCTCCTGCGACTGGTGTTAAAGCAGCAGACACCCTCTAGCCAAATCATTGCTGAGATGCTCGATATGAGCAGCCGCACGCTTCAGAGAAAACTCGATGAAGAGGGAACAAGTTATAAAGATCTGCTCAATGAGCTTCGCCTAGAATTAGCTATCTATTATTTAAAAAATACGGATCTGTCACTCGAATCTATAGCTTACCAACTAGGCTATGCAGAGGCGCGTTCGTTCTATCGAAGCTTCAAGCTCTGGACGGGTCGTACTGCAGGCTCCTATCGAAACAAGCTTACCCCTGAGACTCCATAACTCTAGTTTCAACGGATTTTTCTGCGGCGCGCCATACGCGAATAAAATTGCCACCCCAGATTTTAGTGATATCGTCTTTACTGTAGCCACGTTTTAGCAACTCTAGAGTGACATTGAGTGCCTCGCTGGCATCATTGAACCCAATAATGCCACTTCCATGATTAAAGTCAGTGCCAATCCCTACGTGATCAATACCAATACGATCAACAATATAATCAACATGATCGAGCATTTCGTTTAAACCGATGGGGCCGAGTAGGGCGTTGGTGCGAGTTAAAAAGTCTCTCCTAATAGTTGGGTCATCAATTTCCCAGTACAGCTCGAAGGGATACAAATAGTTCTCTTCTATACCTGATTCTTTGCGAACAGCGCGGATATTTGTGTCCATGTCTGGGTCTGAAGAGTCGAATAAATAACCGCGAAATGGCGCGATATGAATGACACCACCAGTCTCGCCAATTCGATCTATTTCTTCATCTGAGAGATTGCGAGTAACGTC
>ENA-UZWS01000004-UZWS01000004.1-metagenome-genome-assembly--contig:-Day-3-25m-contig-4_pt2 | contig 18869 bp, 19 predicted proteins | sample MGYA00260343_ERZ794903 | MGnify/ENA metagenome assembly ERZ794903
GGTTTTCGTAAAAAAGCTTCTACCAATCCTGCTACCCAGCCCGCTGCAACTGCGGGGTTAAGCGAAGTGAAAGGTGCTGCCACAAAGGCGGTGGCAATTGTGATTGGATGGCCAAACGCAATTGCGGTACCGATTGCGGAAAGGGTACCGTTGATTAAAAACCAACGCTGAATCATTTCGATACTCACATCTGTATCAACTGCGAAAAAACCATAACCGATTAAACTAACAATCAATGTGGGGATCCCCCATTTGAGCCAGATTCCAAGTTTTCCCGGAGGAGGAACTGTCTCTAATTCAGCTAAATTATGTTCACGCTCCAACTCCCCGGTGAGTCCCTTAACATGACCTGCCCCAACTACCGCGACAATCCGTTTGCCGGGTGCCTGCCGGATTTTCTCCGCCATAAACTGGTCACGTTCATCAATCAGAATTCGTTTCATATCCGGTGACTGATCTGCCAGCATCTGCATTGCTTCAGAAAGCGCNNTCCCCAAAACGGCATCCCGCGCCAGGTTCGCTGCAGGGTTATTTTAACATCTCTATCCGCCAACAGCAGTTCTGAGTTTACTCTCTCAGAAGCTTCTGCTGCTGCCAGCATTTCAGCGCCGGGTTTTACTCCAAGCTGAGAACCCAGGCGTTTTTGAAATGCAGTCATGATCAAATTTGCAAATAGTAAAAATGACTTGCCTTCACGCACAACCTTAAAGATATCCATGTTTTTCCATTGATCTTTATCCATCATTGCCTGATGACGGGAAGCGCATAGTTCAATACAAACCGTGTCGGGCTTTTCCTGTTCGATTACGTCATTCACTTCATCTACACTCGATTGTGAAATGTGTGCAGTACCGATGAGCAGGATTTGCTTTTCATCAATCAAAATCTCATGTACATTACCTGAGTAGGTCATTTATTGTTCAAGGATGAGGTTCAAAAAACATTTTAACTTTTTATTTTAATTGATACTAAACAAAGGCGCAAAATATTTTTGTCGTTTCTAATGTTGGTAGTTGCTAGGGATGATTCAACATTCATTGTCGTAGAATAGATTTGAAAAAAGTTGAAGTTATTTTATAAACAGAGAAGACGCAAAGTCATGATTATGATAAAAATTTATAAACATCATGTCTGGATTTTTTTTGTTTTATTCTTTATGACTAAAACAGTCAGTGCTCAACAATGGAAACTGAGAGCTCGTGAGCATTTTGATACTGCGACTCTAAATTATGGTCAATCCATTGAAAAAGAGATTACTTCCGGAATTGGACCAACAATTAATTTTTGGCTGGAAGAACCATATGAAAATGCGTTTGGTTTAGCACTTGGTTTGATGTACATAGATTTTTCGCATGAACCAGCAAGCATCGGCAGAGGACAGCGCATGGAATTGTGGAAGCTGGGACTGGAAGGCAAACATGATCCATTTCAGGGTGACGGTGGACTCTTTATCCGTTGGGGTATTTCAAAAAATAGATTAAAAACTAAGGGAACACTTGGTGAGTTGAAAGGTAACGGAGGATATTTAGGAATCGGCTGAGAATTTCCTTTTGAAATTCTCGGTTTGGCATTTGAAATCGCACAAAGACAAATCCGCTTTGCAAATAATTTTTCTATTGAAACTTCCAGCCCTTCAATTGGAGTCCACTTCTACAGACACCTCTAAGGGATATTTTGAAAACTTATAGAAGACTCCAAAAAAGATTACTGACAATTAATCGCACATCCAGTCTTTAATAAATCTCTATAGTGCCATGAAGCAAAGCCCCATAATTATCGTGGGAACAAGTGCGCCCAGCAACAACTTTAATGGATTTACACCATGTTCAAAAAAGCGCCCAAGTATAGACTGCCCTGCAGGGTTGGGGGCGTTCGCAATCACTGTCAAACCTCCACCGGTGACTGCCCCGGCTACAACCGCATATTTAGAGGCTTCAGCTAGGTTAGGCACTAATGTCGCGAGATAGGTTATAGCAGCATTGTCATTTACAGCAGTCAAGATTGTTGCGGTCAGCATCAAAGGAAGTTCGGCCAGAGACCCTAATACAGGAGCAATCCACCAGGCCTGCAGGCCACCGTGAATTATCAAGCCTCCCAGAAAAAAGCCAACCATGATAGGCCCCTTGAGTTCAACCTTGTTCTGGTGAGTTCCAGTGAGTGACATAAACCCCAAGAAGAAAAGCATACCTGAGATGAACATGACAGGGTAGTGTGCATTAAAGACTGTCCAGGCCAGAAAACAGAGATGAACCAGTGTTATCCACCAAGGTATGGGTGTTTCACGCTCCGCCCACCTGGCTTCAAATTCTTCATGGCTTATCTGACCAGGTTTTAGTTTTTGAACTTCCGGTGTATCAAAATTAGTGCTTGCTTCTATTCCATCCTGATTACCCATTTTGGCAAACTGACCCCTAAAAATAATGAAATAAAGCGCATTGGAGATGAGGATTCCCAGAGCTGCCTTCCAGCCAAAATTAGCGGCCATAAAACCCATATCCCAATTCCATGGCGCGGCAACCATCAATACTGGTGGCGCAGCAAAATGAGTCAGTGTTCCCCCTACTGAAACATTAACAAAGAGCAGACCAATCGTAGCATAGGCAAATCCGGAAGAGGGCTTATACTTATAAAATTGGTTAGCTAACAAAAGAGCGGCAATCGTCATTGCAGCAGGTTCAGTGATGAAAGAGCCAAGCAGTGGAGCAATCAGTAGGATTGAGAACCACCAGGCTGCTTTACTGTGACCACCTATTCCTGCGGCAAGTCCAAGCAACTGCTCTGCAAACTTAACCACCGGCCTCGTGGATGCAATTGCCATGATAACCACTACAAACATTGGTTCAATGAAAACACGGTCATAAACCATATAATTCTTGAATGTCGTCCAATCGAAAAAGCCAATTGTGACAAACAACAAAGCAATGACCCACATTCCAAAAACAACCTCTACTTCTCCAAGAAAGTGAAAAAGCTCTGCTTTGAAGGGGATGTCGTGTTTTATTTCCTCTTCAGAGGCTCCAGCAGCCTTCATTCGTTCATCATGTTCTTCATGAATAAGATGAGCTTTGGCCGTAAGTTTGTTGGCCATAAATGTATGCAGGATGGCAATCAGAAAAATCAGTGAGGCTATTAGATTGAATGAATTGGCGCTAATGCGATGCGAAAGTATCTCGCCCACACTGCCGCCCACAGGATCACGATAGTTTTCAACACCGTGTATCTTGTCACAACCTACTTCAATAAACTTTGCTGAACCAAGATCTTCAGAGTAGCAACTGAGTGGGACAGGAAATGGAGCACGTTCATTTTGCCCTCCTACTGAAGAGTAGATGCTCGTACTAATTACAGCAAGAACTCCGAGCGTAAAAAACCATTTTGCAAATCGATACATATATTTCCTTCGTGTAGGGTTATTTCATCAAACTTAAAATTGGAACACCTATTCGCCTTTTGATTAAAACCAGCAGGCCGGTGGGGTGAAATGCAGAATCTGTTCCTAAAATTTACCCCGAAATTTTCAAGAATCAGTCTGTAACTTCTATTCCTGCGTTTTCAAGCTGTTTTGGATCCTGAACATCCTGCGGAATACCCATAAAGAGCAAACCCAAAATAATGGTAGGAATAAGAGCTCCCATTAAGAGTTTTGCAGGGTTTACTCCACCAGGAAAAAACTTGGACAAAATAGACTGTCCCGCCGGATTTGGAGCATTAGCTATCACCGTTAATCCGCCCCCAGTCACTGCACCCGCAACAACCGCATATTTTGCTGTAATGGAAAGATCCGGAACTAAAGTGCTCAGGAAAGTAATTGCCGCATTATCATTGAATGCCGTCAGTACTATTGACGTCAGCATCAAGGGTATCTCTCCAAGTGAGCCCAGCACCGGTGCGATCCACCAGGCCTGCATTCCTCCATGAGTAACTAATCCTGCTAGAAAAAAACCTACCAGTAAAGGTGGTTTTAAATTGATATGACTTTGATGCGGTTTGGTTGCAATCGCAAAACCGAGGAAAAACAGGAAACCTCCTATGAAAAGCGGTGGATAGTGCGCAATTAAAACAGTCCAGCCCATGAAGAGAATATGCACTAAAGTGATCCAAATCGGTACAAATTCTTCCTGAAGATCTGTGGATTCTTCAACTGAAACTTCTGTAACAGAAACAGAAGCTAACCGTGCAAACTCACGCTTAAAGGCCATGAAATATAGAATATTTGAAATAACAATTCCCAACGATGCTTTCCAACCGAAATTCAAGGCCATAAAGGGGAGTGTCCATTCCCACTTTGCTGCCACCATCAATACGGGCGGTGCGGCAAATTGGGTGATTGTCCCTCCAACTGAAACATTGACGAAAAGGATCCCGATCGTAGCGTAAGCAAGTTTGCTGGACGGTTTAAGCCGGTAGAACTGCTCTGCTAGTAACATTGCTCCAATTGTCATTGCAGCAGGCTCTGTTATAAAAGAGCCCAACAAGGGTGCTATAGTAAGAATTGAGAGCCACCAAGCTCCTGGAGAGTATTTCCCAAGAGCAGCAAATTTGCCCATGATTTGTTTCGCGAACAGCATAATTGGACGTGTTGAGGCCAGTGCCATAATCACCACCACAAACATAGGTTCGGTAAAATTAACCGTGTGTGCGATGTAATTCTTAAAAGTGTTCCAGTCATAAAATGAAATGGTTACTGCAGCAAGGGCCAGAACCCAAATCCCAAAAATAGCTTCAACCTCTCCAAAGAAATGAAGTATCTCTGTAAAGAAAGGTGTATTATGCTCAATCTCTTCTTCAGATTTCCCTTCCGCTCTCATTTTAGCTGCATGCTTTTGTTCCAGTTTTCTGGCTATCAGCGTAATTTTTGCCGCAAAAAACGTATGCAGAATTGCAAATAAAAATATGAGAGAAGCCCAGAAATTAAAGGGAGTCTGCCCTATCCGGTTTGTTAAGACAACCATGATATCACCACTTTTAATTAAGTCCGCGTCTCCATAAGTATCAAGTGGAGTTGGGAAGGGCAGGGATTCAACCGGACCTTCACCCGCAAAAGCAATTATTGACAGTCCTCCCAAAAAGATAAGTCCTAGACAATATTTTCGTACATGTTTCATTCAGCAATACCTGTGATAATAAAAAATATTAAAGCGTAAATTATATAATATATCTGTCTGTTTTTGCCATCACTGCAAAGTTAAAAAGCAAAACCAACAAAAAATAAGGCACTAATTTGACGTGATTTTATTTGATAATTCTGCAATAATATGCGATCAACTTCAAAACTTTTATTACTTTTTTATAAATATGGCAAAAAAAACAAAACAAAAAAAATCAGGCATGCTTAAGCGTCAGCAGCAAAAGCGTCAAAGCAAAATGATCCGTCGGCGTCTGGCAATGCCTAAGAGAGTTCCTCAACAGGCAGGCTCCACTGAACAACTCGAACAACTTTTAAGTACTTTGCCTACTCTTGCATTTGAACCAGAACTGTCTGATTTGAGGATGAACAAGACAGAACTCAAGACTCTGCTTGATAGTGATAGTACTGAAGTAGATATCCTGATGAAGTTGTTGACAGAAGATTTTATTACGGATCTTGACCAGAGACTTGCGCAATTGGAAGAAGCAAATTCCGAGAAGTCCATTAAATCTGTTTTGGCAAAAGCAACACGTCATCAAATTTCGAACAGTGAAAAAATTCCGTATCTTTCAAATCCTGTACTCATTGCACTTTTCCTTAAAACACGTGCCTCAGTTGAAGGTGTAGAGCTGGATCTCGCCGGCTTGCCTGCAGAGATGGAAAAGTTTGATAAACGTAATCACGAATTTATACAAGAACTTACAGACAAAATTGAAGCTTCCGATAAAGAAGGAATGATTGCAGAAACTGAAGAAGATCTGCAGGAGGATGAGCAGTTGGAAGAACGTATTCCGGCGATTGAAGAGAACATTTATAAAAAGTACCTTAAACTTGTTCCTACAAAAAAACAGGAACAAGTCGAGGAAGACCTTGAAGTATTCCTGGTAGACTATCAACCACCGCCTGTTGCTGAATGGGACTTGAAGTTAGTTAAACGTTTTATGAGCAAATGGTTCATAGAAAATGCAAATCCACTGGAAGAAGATTTGGACAGTATGCGGGAATCACTCTTGAGCCTGTTTGAATTTCTTGCGGAAGAGAAACTACTTCCGGATACTTTACTTGCTCCGGCAACAAAATATCTGCAAAGTTAGTAAAAACTTGTCCTGCAGAAATAAGAAGTAAGTTTATTATTATATTTGCTGAAAAGATGAGCCATAAAAGCTATGTCCAAAATAATGGAAACCGAACTAAACAAGGAACCCTTTCATATTTTGGTCTTAGATGATGAGCACAGTATCCGCTGGGTTTTGGAGCGTACACTAACTCAGGCAGGGTATATTCCTCATTTGGCAACAGATGCACCGGAAGCCCGGCAACAGCTTCGGAAGTATCCGATTCGGCTGGCTCTCGTAGACATAAATCTTCCTGGACTTGACGGCCTTTCGTTCACTCGGGAAATTTTGCAGGAGTACCCGTACCTGTTGACCATCGTCATGACTGGACAGAGTACGATGTACAACACGGTTGAAGCTATGAAAGCGGGTGCATTTGATTATGTGGCGAAACCTTTCAATATTGATGAAATTGAAGAACTGGTAAAAAGCGCACTGAGAGTACCGCTACTCACTTCGGAAAGTAACGGACTCAAAAAAGTTAAAGTTGCAAACGATTTGCTGACAGGACAAAGCAAAGTCATGCGCGATCTCTATAAGGCAATTGGACGAGTCGCGGCAACAGATTTGACAGTTCTCATCCAAGGTGAAAGCGGAACTGGTAAGGAACTGATTGCACGTTCCATTCACCAGCACTCTTTACGTGACAGCCAGCCTTTTGTTGCAATTAACTGCGCGGCGATACCATCAGAACTGATGGAGTCAGAATTGTTTGGACACGAAAAAGGTGCTTTTACCGGTGCAACCGAACGTAAGCGTGGTAAGCTTGAACTCGCGAGTCAGGGTACGTTGTTTCTGGACGAGATCGGTGATATGCCGATGAGACTGCAGAGTAAGTTGCTGAGAGTTCTTCAGGAAAAACAATTTGAACGACTGGGCGGGCACGAACTGATCACAACTGATATGCGTGTGATTGCTGCTACACACCAGAATCTGGAAAATTTGATTAACAAATCTCAGTTCCGGAAAGATCTTTATTACAGGTTGAATGTGTTTCCAGTCGACATTGCGCCTTTACGGGAACGTAGGGAAGATATTCCTGTACTGGTTGATCATTTCTTGCAAAAAGGCAGTAAGGAAATGGCAGTTGGGCGTAAAGCAGTTGCGCCTGATGCGTTAAATGTGCTGGCTCGTTTCGGCTGGCCGGGAAATATTCGTGAGTTGGAAAATACGGTCAAGAGCTTGATGATCACCAATGTAACCGGTACAATTACCTTGGACTCTTTACCAAAAAATCTGTTCAAAAGTCTTCCGTTAGCAGACTCAGAGGAAACTCTGGAAGATCTTGCTGAACGCAAACTGGAAATACTGGTAAGAGATGCGGTTGAGTTAGACAAAGATTCCCTAATGGCGGACGTGCTACCTCAACTTGAGAGGCCTCTATTGAGATTGCTGCTGGAAAAAACAAAGTGGAACCAGCAAAAATCAGCAAAAATATTAGGTATAAACAGAAATACCTTACGTAAGAAAATAGAAACTCTTGGACTTAAAAATCAAAGAGGCTTACAAAAATGAAGAGTGGAATTTCTGCTGCAATGTTCGAGCAGGTTTGCGAAGTTATCAGGGAACGCAAACAAAGTTCGCCTGAGAAATCATATGTTGCTTCTTTGATGACTAAAGGTACTGATGCTATTTTGAAAAAAATAGGTGAAGAATCCGCTGAAGTTATCATCGCAGCAAAAAACAAAAACAGGGAAGAGCAGATTCATGAAATCACTGACCTCTGGTTTCACTTGCTCGTCCTTCTGGTAGATCAGGGACTGACACTAGAAGACATCTCAAAAGAATTTGAAAAACGTTTTGGTCAATCCGGCTTGGAAGAAAAAGCACAACGACAATAATTCAACATATAACACACAAAATCAACAATGCCTACCGTAACTAAAACAAAAGCAGCACCGGCAAAAACGGCTCAGTCTAAGGTTGAGTCAATGTTCCTGCCTTTTAAAAAAAATGGAGTACAGTTCCGGAACCGTATCCTTGCTCCTCCAACTGTTGCCGACCACGCAGATGTAGACGGCAAGGTAACGCCTAAACTCATTAAACATTACCGTACCTTAGCGCGTCAGGGAGTCGGTACGATCATTGTTGAGTCAGCCTATGTGACAAAGCAGGGACGGAGCCACGTAAACCAGCTAGGAATCTCAGAAGAAGAACATCTTGAAGGACTGGAAAACCTCGCCCGCGGTGTTAAAAAAGAAGGAGCCGCTATCGGAATCCGTATCAGTCATGCCGGCGCACAAACTTCTGAAAGTGCCTGCGGTGAACAGCCGGTCGGCCCATCAGTTTTGAACTTTGGACGTGATTTTGACGTCAGCCGTGAGTTTGATCAAGGTGATGTTGAAGAGATTATCTTGAATTATGTTCATGCAGCAGAACGTGCGGAAGAAGTCGGAATGGATTTCATCGAAATAAACGGTACTGAACAGCAACTGCTGGATCAATGTTGTTGTGTCAAACTTAATTCCCGCGTGGACGAATATGGTTCTGCGAAGATTGAAACACGTATGCAATTGGCAATGGAAGTTGTCAGCGCCATCAAGAATCGTGAATCAGTAAAAATACCAATTAGTTACTACTTTTCTATTTTTGACAAAATTGAAGACGGATTTAAACCTAAAGATCTTAAAAGCATGTTAATACTGCTGGAAAACGCAGGAGTAGATTTTTTCCATCCTCTGGCAGTACATGCAATGAACAAGTGCTTTGAAAACAAAGAACCGCTGTGTCAATGGAGTGCCAAATATACTGACATACCATTGATAATTAACGGCAACATCAAGTCTCCGCAATTGCTAGACGAAGCCGCGACGATGGGATGTGCTGACTGGTTTGCAATGGATCAAAGCATCTTTGAACGCCTGCAGTGGTATCAGTTCCTCAAAAGAAAAATCAGCCAATAAAACTTTAATAAAGCAGAAAAATGTCACGATCTATTGTTAACACATCTAAGGCACCCGCGCCATTAGGACCATATTCACAGGCAGTTCGCTGCGGAAACATGCTCTTTGTTTCAGGACAAATTGCGCTTGATCCAGAAAATGGAGAACTGGTGCTGAGTTCATTTGCAGAACAATGCCATAGAGTCCTTCTGAATCTGAAAATAATCCTAGAAGCAGGAGGTTCTGCTTTAGAAAATGTGCTGAAAGTTACAATTTACGTGAAAAATTTAGCACAATTTGATGAATTAAATGAAATATATTCTGAATACTTCGATGCTGCAAAACCTGCACGTGCATGTGTAGAAGTAAGTGCTTTACCAAAAGGTGTTGCTGTGGAAATGGATGCAATCGCGGAAATTTCTTCAGGGGTCTAATCTTCATCAACAATCAACATAGTTAAACAAATGTCAGTCTTAAATGTAGCTATTGCCGGATTCGGTACAATCGGCAGTGGTGTCGCACATGTTTTAGCTCAGCACAGTGAACATCCAGACGCAAAAATAAAGCTCGCAGGGATTCTGGAGCGTGATACTCAGGGACAATTTGTCCGATCGTGGTTTGAAAAAAACCCAGAATTGTTTTACGAAAGTCCGGAACAATTGCTTGAGGATCCTGATGTTGATGTGATAGTCGAGACAATAGGCGGTAGCGGATTTGCCCTTGAACTGATCATCAATGCTTTGCAAAATGGTAAACATGTCATTACGGCCAATAAAGATTTAATTGCGGTACACGGTGCGGAACTAATGGCAGTCGCACAGAAAAACGGACGTCACTTGCTCTTCGAAGCTGCTGTAGCAGGAGCAATTCCGGTTTTGCGTTTACTGAAAGATTATTTACATGTACAGGATATTCAGGGAATCAGGGCTATTCTGAATGGAACAACAAACTACATTCTTAGTGAAATGGAAAGCAATGACCTTTCTTTTGAGCAGGCCCTATCGCAGGCACAGGATTTAGGATTTGCAGAACAGGATCCCACCAACGATATTAAAGGGATTGATGCACGATATAAACTGATAATTCTGACTTATTTAATCACCGGACAATGGTTTTCTCCTGAGCAAATATCTTTGGAGGGTATAGATCATTTGGAACTGGCGGATTTTGAATATGCTGAACGAATGGGACGGAGGATTAAATTAATCGCAAATTTACGACTTAGTGCTCAAGAAGGGGTACAGGTTTATGTTTTGCCGCTCATGATTGAAAAAAATGACATCCTCGCAAAAATCGCCGGTTCAACAAATGCAGTTACTCTCACAGGAAAATATGCGGAAGACATCACGCTCATCGGTAAAGGTGCCGGCAGCCTGCCGACAGCCTCAGCAATTGTTTCTGACCTGAATAAAGTTCAAAGTCATCCGGAACCATTTCCGCCGCCGGCTGCTTCGAGAAAGTTAGCAATAAAATCGATGGATGAAATAAATTTTCGCCACACTCTACGTTTTGAAGTTCGGGACCATCCTGGAATATTTGGTCACTACGGAAAAATTTTTGAACGGCTTTCTATTAATATTTATGCTCTTGAGCAGTTACCTCAGTATCACCGAATTGGTAAAGAAGGTGAGGAAACCGTGATTTTCACTTTGACTCTCCAGAACTGTAAAGAAGGCCTCGTACAAAAAGCTCTTGAGGAAATCAATCAGGCAGACTACATGTTAAAACCGGTCGTCCTCCTCAGAGAAATTGTCTGAAGTTGATTTTTGGCTAATCGTCAGTATCCAACTGACAAAAAAAATCTCGTCAATAAAATAATGTTCAAATTTATCAACACATACCGGTTGCAGTTACTCATCATTGCCACTTTAATTGGTCTGTTTTTGCTGATGTCTCAAACACATACCAATGAAGGGACATCACGTTTTCAGTCGGTTGCGCAAACCTTAACCTACCCCTTGCAGGCATCTGTAAACTCAATTGCGTCCACTTTTAAAAATCTCTGGCATTCTTACATTTCACTGATTGATGTAAACGAAGAAAATAAGTTTCTTCGGCAGCAACTCCTTGATATGGAGGAGAGGATGAATCAACACATTGAGAATTCAGTCCAGTTTCTCCGTTTGAGAAACCAACTGCTCTTTGCCAGAAAAAAAATCAAAGAGAAAATATTTGCGGAAATTATTGGAGAATCTGCGGACAATAACCACNNATATTAGTTTGATAAACCGCGGCAGCAATCAACTGGTACAGCGGAACTATGTCGTTCTACGCAAAGAGGGCTTGGTTGGGCGTATTCAGTCTGTCTCTCCATTTCAATCTTCAGTACAATTAATAACCGATCACCGCAGTCGTGTTCCCGCCTTGATTCAACGTAACCGGATTCGGGGGCTGATTTATGGAACACACGAAGGTTTGGAAATGAGGCAAATAAATCAGCATGCAAATATTAAAATCGGTGACCGTGTCATTTCCAGTGGACTTGGCGGGCTTTATCCTAAAGGATTGCTTATAGGCTGGGTTAAAGAAATTCAACATCAAAAGCATGAATTGTTTAAAACAGCAATTGTGGACAGTGCAGTAGATTTTAACCAAATTGAAGAAGTGTTTGTCATCGTCCCTTCTAAAACAGATTCTCACTTGTTTATTGATTGATGCGCTTATTTCTACTTTCTTTGGGTTTGATGTTGATTGGTGTCTGGCTGAACATTGTTTTCAACAATTATATTCAAATCGGAGGATTAAAAATTAACTGGATACTGATATTCATGGTGATCCTGGCATTCCGTCATTCAAAACTGGTAATTCGATACGTCGGTATCCTGGCCGGCCTGTTGATGGACGGGCTTTCACATGGAATCATGGGACTTTACGGAACATCATTTTTTCTGACATTATTACTTATAAGTCATCTGAATAAATTATTTTACGCAAATACTTTTTTTGGTGTCAGTCTGGCTGTCCTCATTATGTCGATTTTTGAAGGTTGGATTTCTCTCTCAATTTTAGGTATGTTCGAGCCAGGATTTGAACTATCCAGCCATCTGCTGGCTTTAACTCTTCCACTTGCACTTCTGCAGGGATTAATGACACCTATAATTCTTCAATTTGTAATTTGGAGCGAAAATCTTTTCCTGAGAGATGTTGCGTGAAATCGGATACTCTGGATTTTGAAGAACTTGACCGGATTCGGTTTCGCCTAATAATTTTAGGTGGAGTCGTAATTCTAATTTTTTCTTTGCTCGCGTCCCGTCTCTGGTATCTGCAAATTACAGAAGGTCAAAAATACACAGAATTTTCTCAGGGCAACAGTATCCGTCTTGTTCCGGAACCGGCTTTACGCGGAATTATCTACGACAGAAATGGGGTTATCCTCGCTGAAAACCGACCTGCTTATCAACTGCAGTTGATTAGAGAAGACACTCCGGATTTGGAAAGTACTTTGGGAAAGGTGTCGCAAGCACTCCGTCTCTCTTTTGCAGAACTGAATGAAATAATAAAGGCTAGCCACGATTTGGCTCAGTTTAAACCGATTGTTCTGGTAGATGACCTGGAATACGAAAAAGCCATGTATTTGGAAACATTTCAGGACGATTTCCCAGGTGTATCAATTGTTGTTCAACCACGTAGATTTTATCCGTACAATAACCTGGCTGCGCATCTGATTGGTTATGTAGGAATTGTTCAAGAAGACTGGAAAGAACTGCCTGAAGAGAAGCGCAGTTCCAGTCAGATCGTAGGTCACTCCGGGATTGAACTTCTGGAAAATGATCACATGATCGGACTCGATGGCGGGAGACAGGCAGAAGTTGATCATATGGGAAGGGAGATACAGGTCTTAGGAAAACCTGTCGCATCTGTTCCCGGGGAAGATATCCATTTAAACCTTGATATACGCCTCCAAAAGGTTGCAACAGAAGCCATGAAGGGTGAAAGCGGCGCGGTGATAGTAATGAAACCCAAGACCGGAGAGATTCTGGCTCTGGCTAGTTTCCCGGACTTTGACCCTAACTTATTTTCAGGTGGAATTGATCAGAAAAACTGGAGCAGCCTCTTAGCTAATCCGGAAGACCCTATGGGTAACAAAGCTATACAGGGCTTATATGCTCCCGGTTCAATTTTTAAAATAGTCACAGCATACGCAGGACTTGATCAAGGAGTTATAACTCCACAAACGGAACATGTTTGCAAAGCTGAATTTTTTGTTCAAGGGCGAGTCGAACCTTTTAAATGCTGGAAAGAAGGCGGTCATGGAAAAGTTAATCTGTTAAAGGCTATTATGGGCTCATGCAATATCTACTTCTACAATACCGGTATGGGTGCGGGAGTGGATGAGATCCATAAATATGCCAACCTATTTAGGCTTGGGAAAATAACCGACATGGGCCTCCAGAATGAAAAAGCAGGATTGATTCCTAGTAGTAAATGGAAAATAGCCAACCTCAAAGAACAATGGTACGAGGGTGAAACACCGGTCGCAGCTATCGGTCAGGGCTATATTACCACAACCCCTATGCAGGTAATAAATATGATAAACATCCTTGCAAATGATGGTTTGTGGATGCCTCCAAATCTTTTTAAAGAACAGGAAGGTATTAGGCCTCAGCAAATTCCTTTAAAAGAAGAATATTTAAATTTAATCCGAGAGGGCATGGTTGCCGTAGTTAACTCTGAAGGCGGTACCGCAAAAAAAGTTAAATTTGAAGAATTTACTATTGCCGGAAAAACGGCGACTTCACAAGTCATCAGCCATAAGACACTAGAAACGATGGATAATGAAACAAAGGCCAACAAAATTTTTCAGAATCACGCTTGGTTTGTGGCTTTTGGGCCTGCGGAAGATCCGGAAATTTCCGTTTTAGCACTTGTCGAACACGGCGGTGGTGGATCAAAAGCAGCTGCGCCAGTCGTGCGTAAAATACTGAGTTACTACATCGATAATATTTACAACCCCAATATTGATCAAAATCAGCAAAATAACGTTGAATCAACAAACCTAAAATTCAGTGAACGCCTTAGAACGGCTTTCAATTAAAATATGCAATTCCGGCAGGTACCTAAAAAAAACTAAAGGTGCCTCATACTTTGAAAATTAACTGTTTTAAACTCCCTGAAAATGTCTAGTTTTTTACAACATAAACCGTTTTGTCTGGCTTCTTCTTCACCACGACGCCAGATGTTACTGAAAAAGTACGGTCTAAAATTTGAGTGCCACTCTCCAACAATTGATGAAACTCCACATAAAAATGAAGCCGCAAAAAACTTTGTTAAACGAATGTCCAGTGAAAAAGCAAGTAAGGTGCAGAGCTCATTCCCTAAACTGCCTCATGATGTGATCATCCTCGCTGGGGATACAATTGTGTTTTTTGAAGATAACATCCTCGGGAAACCGGAAAATGGAGAAGAAGCATACTCCATGCTTGAACAATTGAGCGGACAGACTCACCAGGTTTTTTCTGGTTTTTCGATTTTGAATAATGATTCCGCAGAAGAAATTACCGAAGTTATTTGTACAGAAGTACGTTTTCAAAAACTTAATAATGAAATGCTTGAATGGTACGTCAATTCCGGAGAAGCTTTTGGCAAAGCAGGTGCTTATTCAATTCAGGGTTTAGGAGCAATTTTGGTAGAATCAATCAGTGGATCCTACAACAATGTGGTTGGATTTCCGATAGAACGCATCATTCCTCACTTAACAGCAAATGCCTGGATCTCCTTTGCAGAAAAAGAAAAATTGGAGGTCTCCGCATGAAACCGTTTTTAATCACATTCGTTTTAGCATTCATTATCCCGGCAACATTATCAGCGTTTGAACTGGAAAACCGTATCCCTGCTTCAGTCTGGGAACTGGAAATGCGTTTTCAGTATACTCCGACTTACAACCGTGCATTTAACGGTTACGGTCAGGAAGCGCCTTTACAGCAGCTCATGCTCTGGGATCGGGAATGGCGCGATTCTGTTGAAGGTGAACTGCAGCGGCAGGAGCAGCGCTTAGAATTTAGCATGGCATATGGTTTGACGGAAATCTGGATGATAGAGGCAACTGTTCCTCTGGTACAAAGAAAGCAAACCTCTACGCTAAATTTTACATCTGCGACATCAGGCCAGCAGATAGTGCTCGACAGTTTAGCTTCCGAAACTCAAAGCGGACTTGGGGACATCAGTGTTCAAATCGCGAAAGACCTGAGTGCGACAACCACGTGGTATAACCGTGGCGGATTTACGTTTCGTCTGCCCACAGGTAGTTCAGGGACACCACGTGGAATTGCCCCAAATGCAATCGGTGAAGGACACAGTTCCGTTGGCGGTTTTTTCCACTTTAACTGGTTTCCGCTGACACACGGGGTCAGAAATGGAATACGTTTAGCCGCTTCAAATGAGCTGGTTGGCAAACGTGAAACACTGGAAGGAGAAGAAGTTTATTACTCTGCAGGTCACCGCGCAGACATATTTTACAACTGGAGCATTGAGCGTCAAAATATTTTTGCCGGAACAGAATTCCACTATTTTCAACAGTCTGAAAGCAAACTGCCTCTTGGAAAATCAAATGCCACTTTTCTGAAAGAAATCAGTTTTGAGTTCGGCTATGGTAACCTGAGTGAACTTGAGCAAAAATCTTTGCCCATTCCATGGCAAGTTCGTTTGGGTTATACACGCCCTATTGCAGGTCAAAATACACCTGTTGCTAACCGCTTAGAATTGAGCTCCACTTTTTATTTCTGAACCGTCTAAATAGCTTTATTTCAAACTACTCTCCTCATATTTAGCTTAAGTCATAACGTGAATTTAGCAGAATTGAATCAAGGCGATAGTGAACAGGCCCGTATTGAACTGCTTAAATGTTGCGGTTCCAGTAAATGGGTCAATAACATTTTAGCAGTGCGCCCGTTCTCCTCAAAAGCCCAGTTGTATGTGCAGGCAGAGAGAATATGGCTGGAATTAGGCAAAGATGATTATTTGGAGGCATTTGCGGCTCATCCGAAAATAGGCGAAAGTAAAGCTCCGGTAAAAGCAAAAAACACGGAAAACTGGACACGTAAAGAGCAGGCTGGAATGCTGAACGCTGCTGATCCGCTCAAACTTGAACTGGAAAAGCTAAATCGTAAATATGAGAAAAAATTCGGTTATATTTTTATCATCTGTGCAACAGGGAAAAGTGCTGGGGAAATGCTGGATTTGCTGCAACAACGGCTGGGAAATATTCCGCTGATCGAACTAAGAATTGCGGCCTCTGAACAAAATAAAATTACAAATTTGCGGTTGAAAAAAATGCTGGCTGACGCGTAATTTGCTATGGCGAGAAGTTGAACTTTACCGACTTCATTTAACTTCCACGGTAAGTGCTGTAACCAAATGGACTCAGCAATAAAGGAATGTGATAATGCTGTTCCGGATGGCTCAGCAAAAAACGAATTTCAATTTCCGGATAGAAAAACGAAATCCCTTGCTTTTCAAAATAAGGAGCAGTCACAAAAATCATTTGATAAACTCCGCAATCCAACACATCTTCTTCCGCAAGCAAATTCACAATTCTACCGTCATTATCTGTCGTTCCGGACGATATCTCCCGCCATCTTTTGTCACTTTTCTGTTGTTCTAAACGTACCAGAATATTCACTCCAGGACATCCTTGAGAAGTATCCAGTACATGGGTGGTGATCGGACTCATTGCTAACTCCTTTAAATTCTTTTTGATAAATGTTTGCCAAGTGCCCTACTCACCACAGAGGACACAGAGGAATTTTTTTACTTTTTCCTCAGTGTCTCTGTGGTATATAATTATGTTTTACGATTTGGCTCACAGTTTTTAATTCACTCAATTGATGCCCCTTCCTCAATCCATCGACCAAGAATAATCCGTTCTTCCGGAGTGATCCCGGTTTTATTACCTAGAGGCATGGCGATCGTGGTCACTGTCTGAGTTTTAATGAGAGAGGCCAAAGCCTTAATCTGTTTGTCATTGTCAAACACGATGCCCTTGGGTGCGGTTTTGAAAACCTCATCGGTGGGTGTAGAGGAATGGCAACTTGAACAACGCTGATCCACAATAGTACGTACAAGTGCAAATGGAATATGCTCTGTTCCAAATGAAGCAGATCCTGGAGCATTGGAAATAGAATCCGCCGGTTTTGTCAAAAAGATAAGCAAAAATATAGCAGACACAGCAACTGGCAAAATCCAAATGCTCAAATGACCTTTATTTTTTAGATTGAAAAAATGTCTGACGGTTGCACCAATCAAGATAATCGCAATCAAAATCAACCAATTCATTTGATGAGCAAACGTGTTTGGGAAATGGTTACTGATCATAATAAACACAACCGGCAGGGTCAGGTAATTATTATGAAGAGAGCGCTGCTTCGCTTTTATCCCTAGGGATGCTTCGGGTGTTTCACCAGCCTTAACTGCTTCTACCAGTTTCGTTTGAGAAGGGATAATTCGCCGCCAGACATTTCCCACCATCAAGGTCCCCATCACTGCACCTACATGGATGTAAGCAGCACGAGAGCCAAACCATTGATGAAACCACCAGATGATTCCGAACAAAAGTACAAAGGAAACAATGACAGGCAACCAGCCTTTTTCTCCCAGCTTTGAAACCCACAGGTAATCGTAAACCAGCCACGCGACCAGAATTGTACCCAAACTTATGCTGACCGCCATCCCATAACTTAAATCCGCGATTTGTGAATCGATCAAATAAACTCCGGACCCAGTGTAATAGACAATTCCGAGTAGAAAAATCCCGCTGATCCAGGTGGAGTAGGCCTCCCATTTAAACCAATGTAGAACTCTCGGCATTTTGGACGGTGAAATCATAGTTTTTTCCAGTTGATAAAATCCGCCGCTGTGTACCATCCATAATTCACCTTCAACTTGCGTCTCAGGATTTTCAGGTGGAGTGATTTGACTGTCCAGCCAATTGAAGAAAAATGAGGCACCAATCCAGGCTATTCCTGTGATCACATGAATCCAGCGGACAACTAAATTTAACCATTCAATAACGTATGAGTCCATAAAATCAATGATAGTCTAGATATTTTATTATAATTTCCTTAATATAAAGTTTAATATTATTTGAAAAATATAGCCATTATTTTTGAAGACTCATGGAACATTACCCTAGAGATATGTCTGGTTACGGGCAGAACCCACCCCATCCAATGTGGCCTGATAATTCAAGGATTGCGGTACAATTTGTCATCAATTACGAAGAAGGCGGTGAAAACTGTATCCTTCATGGTGACCCCGCGTCAGAAACATTCCTTTCGGAAATTATAGGTGCACCTCCCTTCACAGATGCACGGCACATGAGCATGGAATCAATCTACGAATATGGAAGCAGGGCTGGGTTTTGGCGACTCCACCGTCTTTTTACCAGCAAGAACATTCCTGTGACAATTTTCGGTGTAGCTATGGCTTTGGAACGTAATCCGGAGGCTGTTGAGGCCATGTTGAAAGCGGGTTGGGAAATTGCTTCTCATGGATATCGCTGGATTGATTACAAAAATATACCCGAAGACATCGAACTTGAACATATAGAAAAAGCCATTGATATCCATACCCGTGTTACGGGGAGCAGACCTTTGGGTTGGTACACCGGGCGCACCAGTTCTAACACTCAGCGTCTGGTACAGGAAGCCGGAGGTTTTTTATACGATGCAGATTCATACGCAGACGATTTACCATACTGGGTCGAAACCTCCGCAGGAGATCCTCATTTGGTGGTTCCTTACACTCTAG
>ENA-UZWS01001644-UZWS01001644.1-metagenome-genome-assembly--contig:-Day-3-25m-contig-1644_pt1 | contig 18618 bp, 18 predicted proteins | sample MGYA00260343_ERZ794903 | MGnify/ENA metagenome assembly ERZ794903
GATTAATCAACATAAATTAAACAAAAAATGGTGTTTTAATAAAATGAAATTCGATAATGATGAAATTAAAAAAATTGCCCATTTGGCTCGCATAAATATAAATGAAAATGAGGCTAATAAAGTGAGTGAAAAGTTAGAAGGGATTTTAGGGCTCATCGACCAAATGACTCAGGTAAATACAGACAGCATTGAACCTATGGCACATGCCCTTGATATTACGCAGCCATTAAGAGAGGATAAAGTCACCGAAGTGGATATTAGAGAAAAATCCTTAAAATTATCAAATGAAACTGATCAATCTTTGTTTATTGTCCCAAGAGTGATTGAATAAAATGATAAATTTATCCCTTAAAGAGCTTTCAGAAGGTTTAAAACAAAAAAAATTTTCTAGCATAGAGCTTACGAAATTCTTTTTAAATCGATTAGATCTTCACAATTCATCTATAAATGCTTTTATTACGATTGATAAAGATAAAAGTTTGGCGATGGCAAAGCGTGCAGATGAAATTATCAAGGAGGGAAATCAGGATTATTTAACCGGGATCCCAATAGCTCAAAAAGATATTTTTTGTGCGGAGGGATGGAAAACAAGTTGCGGCTCAAAAATGTTAGATAATTTTATTGCTCCATATGATTCAACGGTTATAAGTAAATTTAATGCAGCAGGGGCTGTGAATCTAGGCAAAACCAATATGGATGAATTTGCTATGGGGTCATCTAACGAGACTTCTTTTTATGGCAACGTCAAAAATCCGTGGGATATAAAAACTGTTCCAGGAGGGAGCTCAGGTGGGAGTGCGGCTGCTGTTGCTGGGATGTTAGCTCCAGCTGCGACGGCGACAGATACGGGTGGTTCGATAAGGCAGCCTGCTTCGTTGTGTGGTTTAACGGGTTTAAAGCCGACTTATGGTTTAGTTTCAAGGTATGGCATGATTGCATTTGCATCAAGTTTGGATCAAGCGGGACCCATGTGTCATACGGCAGAAGATTGTGCAGCAATGATGAATGTGATGAGTGGCCATGACCCTAAAGACTCCACAAGTATAGAAAGAGAAAAAGAAAATTATTTAACTGATATCAATAACCCCATTAAGGGGTTAAAAATTGGTGTCCCAAAGGAATTCTTTAGTGAAGGACTAGATCCTGAGGTTGAGAAAATAATAGAACAAGGTATCAGCGAATATAAAAAATTGGGCGCTGAAATTGTAGAGATATCTTTACCGAATAACCATTTATCCATACCCGTTTACTATGTCATCGCTCCTGCTGAGGCATCTAGTAATTTATCCAGATATGACGGCGTTCGATATGGCTATCGTACAAAAGAATATGATGATCTGATGGACATGTATTGTAAGACTAGAGAAGAAGGTTTTGGTGATGAAGTAAAAAGAAGAATAATGATTGGAACCTATGTTCTTAGTGCAGGCTACTATGATGCTTATTATTTAAAAGCACAAAAAATTAGAAGATTAATCTCTGAAGATTTTAAAAAAGCTTTTGAAAAATGTGATGTCATTTTAGGACCCTCAGCACCTTCTGTTGCTTTTCCAATTGGCGATAAAAAAGAAGATCCACTAAAAATGTATATGCAAGATGTTTACACAATTTCAACTAACCTTGCTGGATTACCAGGTTTATCGATGCCTGGGGGACTGATGAATAATCTTCCTGTAGGTATTCAGCTTATAGGTAATTATTTTAGTGAAGCAAAGCTATTAAATATTGCCCATATATTTCAAATGAATACAAATTGGCATAATTTAACTCCTGAGGAGTTTAAATAATGGAGTGGGAAATTGTTATTGGGATTGAAACACATGCTCAGTTAAAAACTGACTCAAAAATATTTTCTGGTGCATCAACAAGTTTTGGTAAAGAGCCTAATGCAAATGCATGCTTAGTGAGTCTTGCCTACCCTGGAGTTTTACCAGTGCTTAATGAAGAGGCAGTCAACTGTGCAATAAAGTTTGGTTTAGCAGTTGATGCGAAGATTACAGAACATTCTATTTTTGCTAGAAAAAACTACTTCTATCCAGACTTACCTAAAGGCTATCAAATCAGTCAGCTTGATTTGCCTGTTGTAGGAGAGGGGAGTCTTATAATTACAGTTGGCGATGAAAATAAAAGTATTAGAATTTTAAGAGCACATTTAGAGGAAGATGCAGGTAAATCTGTGCATGGAATCAGAGAGGGACAATCAGGCATTGATCTTAACAGAGCGGGCACACCCTTATTAGAAATTGTTACAGAACCAGATATGAGCTCTGCAGAAGAAGCAGTGACCTATGCCAAGAAACTTCACGAATTAGTTCAATGGATCGGAATTTGTGATGGAAATATGCAAGAGGGGAATTTTCGTTGTGATGTGAATGTATCAGTTAAGAAAAAAGGGGATAAAGAGCTAGGGACAAGGCGAGAAATCAAAAACTTAAATTCTTTTAAGTTCATCAAGCAGGCAGTTGATTATGAGGTGAATTGGCAAATTGAAAAGTTAGAGGATGGCGGAAAAATAAAACAAGCAACTATTCTTTTTGATCCAGATTCTGGAGAAACACGAGAAATGAGATCAAAAGAGGAGGCAAATGACTACCGATATTTTCCAGATCCAGATTTATTGCCATTAGTAATAAGCCAAGAGAAAATTAATAATATAAAATCTAAAATGTACGAACTGCCGAGCGAAATGAAATCAAGGTTAGTGAAAGAGTTTGACCTCACAAACTATGATGCAGATGGAATTACATCAAATATTGACGTCGCTAACTATTTTAAGGAATTGCTTTCATTTAAAGTAAATCCAAAATTAGCTTCGAATTGGATTCTAACAAATCTTTTTTCGAGACTTAATGAATCCGATATTGATATTAAGAACTCTCCCCTAAAAGCCAAAAAGTTAGCAGATTTAATATTAAGAATTGAAGACAAAACTATTTCAAACAATGCCGCTAAAAAAGTTTTTGATGAAATCTGGAATCAAGATAAAAGTGTTGATGATGTGATTGAACAACTCGGGCTAAAACAAATCTCTAATGAAAATGAGATTGTTGATATTTTGAATCAAGTTTTACAAGACAATGAAGCAATGGTTGAGGAATATAAATCTGGAAAAGATAAAGCATTTAATGCATTAATAGGCCAGGTGATGAAAGCTTCTAAAGGTAAAGCAAACCCTGGCCAAGTCAGCCAATTGCTTAAAGAGAAATTAAAAAATTAAACGCCATACTTTTCCTTATAACCAAGCATTTCGTCTAAGACTTTTTTATTTTTTGTATCTTTTTTTAAGAAATCAATAATATTATCTAGGTTGATTATTGATTTTACAGGTACTTTATATTTTTGATATATTTCTTCAATAGCAGAGAGTTTTTCGCTGCCTTTTTCTTTTCGATCAATTGATACAATAATGCCAACAATCTTTGCATCATATTGATTGATTAGGCTAAAACTTTCATTAATCGAAGTCCCCGCAGAAATCACATCATCAATAATTAGAATTTTTCCTGAAATAGGAGCGCCAATAATTAAACCGCCCTCTCCATGGTCTTTGACTTCTTTTCTATTCGATGAAAATTTTTTGTTTATACCTTTATTTGCAAGAGAAATTGCAATTGCACCTACAAGCGATATCCCTTTATAAGCTGGCCCAAATAATAAATCGAATTCAATATTTTCTTCTATAATTCTATCTGCATAAAAATCTCCTAATCTCTTAAGACTATCGCCGTCGTCAAAGGAGCCAAGATTAAAAAAATAAGGACTTTTTCTACCTGCTTTAGTAGTAAAATCTCCAAACTGAAGCACTTTTTTTTCAAGTGCAAATTTTATAAAGGATTCTTGCATAGATATATTTCTAGTTAACTTATGAAGATTATAACCTTAAATTTAAATGGTATTCGGGCTGCCAGCAGAAAAGATTTTTTCCCTTGGCTAAAAGAAGAGAACGCAGATTATATTTGTTTACAGGAACTTAAAGCGCAAGAGGCTGATTTATCTCCTGAAATGAAATCACCATATGAATATAAAGGCTATTTTAGCTTTGCAATAAAGAAGGGCTATAGTGGAGTTGGTATTTATACAAAAAATGAACCTCTCAAAGTAACAAAACATTTGGGCATTCCTGAATTGGACGATGAAGGGAGGTATATCGAGCTTGAATTTAAAAATTTAATTATTATTTCAATTTATTTACCTTCTGGCTCTTCAGGTGAAGAAAGGCAAACATTTAAATACAAAGTACTTGATAAAATTTATACAGTTTTTGAAGACAAATTAAATTTAGGAAAAAATATCATTGTATGTGGTGATTTTAATATCGCGCATCATGAAAGAGATTTAAAAAACTTTAAAGGGAATAAGAAAAATTCTGGATTTCTCCCTGATGAAAGGGAATGGCTAACTAAGCTATTTACCAAAGGAAGATGGTCGGATGTTTATCGTGTCCTTCATCCCGAAGAGGGAGAGGGCTCATATACATGGTGGAGTAATCGAGGGCAGGCTTGGCTAAAAAATGTTGGATGGCGAATAGATTATCAGATATCAAATCATGAAAATGCAATTAAGGCAAAAAAAGCTTATGTTTATAAGGACGAGCGATTTAGTGATCATGCACCCTTAATAATTGAATATAAATAATTACTTTCTCCAGGGGGCAATTTTAAATAATAAAAACATGCCTGGAATTGCCAATATAAAACAAAATATAAAGAAATAATACCAACCAAAAAAATCTACAAAATACCCAGTTGATGCGTTGGTGAAAGTTCTTGGTACAGAGGCAAGGCTGCTGAATAATGCAAACTGCGTGGCTGTATATTTAGGGTTAGTCGTTTTAGCAATAAATGCCACAAATGCTGTTGTACCAAGCCCTGCGGCAAAAAATTCTAATCCAACCGTGATGGCTAAGACTGTATTGTCATAACCGACTGTTGCTAACCATGCAAAACTTAAAGTCGCAAACATTTGTAGAAAGCCAAAAATCCATAAAGCCCGATTAATACCTAATTTAACCATCCATATCCCACCAATAATCCCTCCAGCGATACTTGTCCATAGGCCTGCATTTTTTGCAATGATTCCAATCTCTGTCATTGAGAACCCAAGGTCTAAATAAAAAGGAGTAGCAAGAGCAGTCGCCATGCTGTCACCAATTTTATAAAGAAAAATAAATAGTAGTATCAATAAAGCATTCTTGGTTCCCTTTCGCCCTAAAAATTCTTTGAATGGATCCACGACAGCTTCTTTGATTGTTTTGGGAGGCGCTGATTTAAGTTTTGGTTCAGAGATTAAAATTGTAAGAATAATTCCTGGAATCATAAATAAACCGGTAATCGTAAATACAAATTCCCAAGAAAAGAAATCAGCTAAAATTAAAGATAGTGAACCAGGTACTAAACTTGCAAATTTATAAGCATTTACATGCACCGCATTACCTAAACCTAACTCTGGATCTAGAAGTAACTCTCTTCTATAAGCGTCAATAACAATATCCTGACTAGCACTAAAAAATGCGATACCGATAGAAACAATAGCAATGATTAAAATTTGTGATTTTGGATCAATAAAGCCACATATTGATATTAAAAATAACAAAATTGTTTGAAAAATAATTAACCACCCTCTTCTTCTCCCCATTGCAAGAGTGAATCGATCAAATAAAGGCGCCCATATAAATTTCCATGCATAGGGCAGTTGAATTAATGCAAAAAGGCCAATGGCTTTAAGGTCTAATCCACTTTCAGCAAGCCAGGCAGGGAATAAGCTAATGAGTATAAATAAGGGTAAGCCTGAGGTGAATCCAGTAAAAAAACAAATAACAATTTTTTTGGTGAGTAAATCTTTCCATTGAATATTTGTTTTTGTCATGGGTTGTTCTATTTTGAGACTAATTTATATAACGCCAAAGCTCCAAAAAGGTTAGGACAAAAATTTACTGATTTTTTATCGGTTAATATCAATCGTTGCTCTACTTTTATTTTATTTTTTCTACATAAATTATCAAAATCTTGAATGGTACATAAATGTATATTTGGCGTTTCAAACCATTTGTATGGGAGCTCATCTGATACCGGCATATTTCCTTGCATTATTTGAAATCGGTTTTTCCAATAACCAAAATTAGGAAATGTAATGATAACCTCCTTACCTACTCTCATCATTTCATGGATAATTTCTTCAATATGATTCATTGACTGAATAGTTCTTGATAAAATCACTAAATCAAATGAGTTAGTTTCAAAACCGGCCAAACCTGCCTCTAAATCCATTTGAATTACATCAATATTATTTTTTAATGACAACAACCAATTATCTTCATTTTTTTCAATACCAAAACCTTTAATATCTTTTTTTTCTTTTAAATAATTTAATAAAGATCCATCACCGCAACCAAGGTCTAATACTTTAGAATTTTGGTGTGTCCAATTTTCGATAATCGGAAAATCATATCTTGAATTTTGATCAAATTTTTTCATTTAGATTTAAATATATTCTTAAAAAATGAATTCAATATTTCATGATAATGATCATCAGACATTAGAAAAGCATCATGACCACTCTCTGCAGAAATTTCTGCATAACTTACATTAATATTGTTATCCAATAAGCTCTTCACTATCTCTTTTGAGCGAGCTGGAGAAAACCGCCAATCGCTTGTAAAGGAAATCACTAAAAATTTAGATTTAATTTTTTTAAAAACCGCACTTAGCTTTTTTTTATTTTGTTTCGTGGGGTCATAATAGTCCAATGCCTTTGTCATACGAATATAGGTATTTGCATCAAATTCCTGGGCAAACTTATCTCCTTGGTAATTTAAATACGATTCGATTTCAAATTCAGTATTAAAATTGTATTGAAAATCTTTATTTTTTTTCTTTCTACCAAATTTATTTTTCATTGCATCATTTGATAAGTAAGTGATATGACCTAACATACGTGCAACCCTTAAGCCTCGTTTTGGTTTATTTTTTTTTGTATAAAAATTACCTTTTTGAAAATCTGGATCCGTAATGATTGATTGTCTCGCAACTTCATTAAATGCAATATTTTGAGCAGTTAAATTAGGTGCTGCAGCAATAATAATTGTATTCTTTACTTCATTTGGAAATTGAAGATTCCACTCTAAAGCTTGCATTCCTCCAAGGCTGCCACCTATAACTGATGATAATCTTTGAATACCCAAATAGTTAATTAAAGTTTTTTGAGTCTTTACCCAATCTTCAACAGTTATGATTGGAAAGCTGGATCCCCATACTTTTTTTGTTTTTGGATTGATAGATTTTGGCCCCGTACTACCTTCATTGCCACCTAAATTATTTATTCCAATGACAAAGAATTTATTTGTATTTAATGGTTTACCAGGGCCAACTAAACTATCCCACCAACCAGGGTGCTTGTCTGTTTTTTTATGTCTGCCTGCGACATGTTGATTTCCAGACAAAGCGTGGCAGACTAAAACGGCATTATCTTTATTTTTATTTAATTTTCCATATGTTTCATAAATTAACTCGTAATTATCGAGTGTCATTCCACAAGATAATTTAATCGGGTCTGCGCATTTAAAAATTTTGGGTTTTACAATGCCTATTGAATTAATTTCTTTCATTTAAGAATTATACTATTTGATTAGGCTTTAAATTTTTATTTTTGATGCTGACGTTACTCTAATTTTTTGATTAATATCTCGATGTTGTTTTATGTTGTTAAAAGACTTTTGTTGAAAGTAATTTTTGACTCTATTTCCTTGTGTATGGCCATGCTCAATCATTAATAGTCCTTCTGAATTGAGAAATCTTGGCGAGGTATCAATAATTTTAAAAATATCTGCAAATCCATTTTTAGAGGCAACTAAGGCATTTGAGGGCTCATAACCTAATTCGAGATTATTCAAATGATCATCATCTTTTGAGATATAGGGAGGATTGGTCAATATTAGGTCAAACAATTCTTTCTCTTTAAAGCTATCAAACCAATCACTTTCCAAAGAACGGATATTTGTTACGTTGTGATTTTTAATATTTTTATTTGCAACATTCAATGCTTTTGATGAAATATCTGAAATTGTAATCATTGAATTTGGGTAGAGTTTTGATAATGTGATGCCAATTACACCCGAGCCAGTTCCTAAATCCAATATATTAAGTTTAGATCCTTTATCGTATCGTTTTAATACTAGATCAATTAATAATTCAGTATCTTGCCTTGGAATTAATGAATTTTTATCTAAATAAAAAGTTTCTCCGTAAAAATCCCATTCATTAAAAATATAAGCAAGCGGTTCTCGTTTAATGCGTTTTTTTAGAATAGATGAAATCAATTCTTCTTGGATTTTATCTATATTCGTTTTTTGGTTAGATATAAAAAAAGAGGAGGATTTTTTGAGGGCAAACTTTAAAATATTTTCAGCTTCAATTTGAGCCTCACGTTCATTAATTTGTATATTCTCTCTTAAACACTCTTCAATTCTTTTTTTATGAAAACTTACTGAAGACAATTTTTTTTATTCTTTTTCTATTTGTGCAAGAAGGTCAGCTTGATGTTCAGCTGTTAATGCTTCAATTAATTCAGTCAAATCACCATCCATAATGTAATCAACTTTATATAACGTGAGATTGATTCTATGATCAGTGATTCTTCCTTGAGGAAAGTTATAAGTTCTAATTCGCTCACTTCTATCTCCACTACCAATCAATGACTTTCTCTCTGAAGCAATTTGATTTTGCTGCTCTTTAATTTGATTATCTTTTATTCTTGCCGCAAGAACACTCATGGCTTGTGCTTTATTTCGATGCTGAGACCTGTCATCCTGACATTCAACAACAATTCCAGTTGGTAAATGTGTAATTCTCACCGCCGAATCTGTTTTATTAATATGTTGCCCTCCAGCACCAGATGCACGATATGTATCAATACGGATATCAGCGGGATTAATATCAACGTCACTAATTTCATCTGCCTCTGCTAAAACGGCAACTGTACAAGCTGAAGTATGAATCCTGCCTTGTGTTTCTGTATCGGGAACTCTTTGAACGCGATGGCCACCTGATTCAAATTTTAGTTTTGCGTAAACACCAGAACCCATTACTTTCATAATCACTTCTTTAAAACCTCCAGCTTCAGATGAATTGCTGGAGATAATTTCTATTTTCCAGCCCATTCTTTCAGCATATCGGGTATACATCCTATAAATATCACCAACAAATAATGCTGACTCATCCCCACCAGCACCGGCTCTTATTTCAATAAATATATTTTTCTCATCATCGTCATCTTTTGGGATTAGAAGTTTAAGAAGTTCTGTTTCAACCTCTTCAATACTTGCTTCACCTTTCTCGATCTCTTCTTGTGCAAATACTTTCATTTCAGGATCGCTTAAAAGTTCTTTTGCATCAGTAATATCGAGTGTAATTTTTTGAAATTTTTTATATATTTCAACGATTGGTGTTATATCAGAGTGTTCTTTAGAAATTTTCTTATATCTTTCCATATCTTTTGTCACATCTTCATGACTCAATTCAGTATTAAGCACATCAATTCTTTTTACCAAAGCTTCAAGCTTGCTTTTCATTGATGTCTTCATTTTTTTTCTTCTTTAATGTTATAAATTTTTTTAATCAGCGAATTTGTTTCAAAATCTTGTTCATTTTCACGAATTGCTTTGGTGGGACCATGCAGAAATTTTTTTGTTAAATTGCTTATTAATTTGTTAATTACTTCATCAGAAGGCGAGCCAATTTTTATGCTTTTTTTTGCTTTTTCTGCCTCAGCCAGCGCAATTTTTTCAAATTGATTTCTTAAAAGTCTAATTGTCGGCGTATTTTTTATCTGCCGAGTTTTATTATAAAAATCTTTCGCTTGGTGTTCGATTATTTGGGTAGCTTTTTTTGTCGCACCTTGCCTATTTGTTAATCCTTGTTGAGCTATGTTAACGAGATCATCTAACGTGTATAAAAAAACATCGTCTAATTTACTTACTTCCGATTCAATATCTCTTGGAATTGCCAAATCTACAAGCATGATAGGTCGATGTTTTCTTTTCTTCAAAGCTTGTTCTATCACACCCAGCCCTATAATGGGTAATTGGCTTGCCGTTGAACTTATTAAAACGTCATAATTATGTAGCTGATCGTATATTTCACCAATAAGGCATGCTTCACCATTTACTTTTTTTGCTAAAGCCTCACCTTTTTCGAAGGAGCGGTTAGCAATTGATATTTTTTTTGGTTGATATTTTTGAAAATATTTTGCACACATTTCACTTATATCGCCAGCACCAACAAACATGACCTGAGTTTGGTTTATTTCTCCAAAGATTTTTTTTGCTATTGCAAGCGCACAAGAGGCAATCGTTGTGGCACTCGAACCTATCTGAGTTTTTGTTCTAACTTCCTTTGCGGTTTTAAAAACATCTTGAAAAAATGTATTGATATATTTGCCTTGAACTCCTGATAAGTGAGCAATCTGTGAAGCTTGTTTCATTTGTCCAAAAATCTGTGTTTCCCCGATCAGCATACTATCCAATCCTGAGGCAACTTTACAGGCATGAACATAACAATCTTGATTTGAAAATGTATAAAGATATTTTTTAAGCTCAGTAAATTTTATTTTATTAAAAGTTGCGAGCCATTGGTAAATTTCATTAGGATCTTTTACTTGAAAATATATTTCTGTTCTATTGCAGGTTGAAAGTATCAATGCCTCAGCACCTGTTTTTAATTTTAAATCTTTAAGAACATGGCTGAGCATATCGTGCGAAAATACGAATTTCTCCCTGATTTCAATAGGTGCTGTCTTATGATTTAGGCCTACAAGATTTAAATCCATTATTTATACAGTCCGCTTGCTTTATAATTTATTTTATTAAAAAGAGAGTAAAATACGCATTTTACAATAATTCAATTAAATTAATTTGGGAACTTAGTATATATGGAAAAAACATTTAGAATTGCCCCTAGCATTTTATCAGCTAATTTTGCAAAATTAGGTGAAGAAATCACAGACGTCATTACTTCTGGTGCAGATATTGTTCACTTTGATGTGATGGATAATCATTATGTACCAAACTTAACTATTGGACCTTTAGTATGTGATGCTATCAGACCTGTTACAGATGCAATCATTGATGTCCATCTGATGATTGAGCCCGTCGATAGAATAATTCCTGATTTTGCTAAAGCTGGTGCAGATATAATTACTTTTCACCCTGAAGCTTCAAATCATATTGACAGAAGTCTGTCCATGGTAAGAGATCTTGGATGCAAATCCGGTTTAGTTTTTAATCCTGCTACCTCACTAGATTATCTTGATCATGTGATGGACAAGATTGATATGGTTCTTCTAATGTCAGTTAACCCTGGTTTTGGCGGCCAAAAATTTATACCAGAGACTTTGAATAAATTAAGGTTAGCAAGAAAAAAAATAGATGCCTACACTGAAAAGACAGGAAAAGAGATTTGGCTAGAAGTAGATGGCGGTGTTAATGCTGACAATATTACTGAGATCGCTCGAGCTGGTGCTGATACATTTGTTGCAGGATCCGCTGTATTTGGGGCATCAAATGATAAAGACCCTAATAAATATGACTCAATTATAAGTGCATTAAGAGCGTCATTAGCAAAAGCTTAGAATTGGGAAAATTTAATAATATAAAAGCAATCCTTTTTGATTTGGATGGCACATTATTTGAAACAGCGCCTGAATTAGCTGAGGCAGTAAACTTAATGCTTAAAGATTTGGAGATGGTGGAATTAAAAACAAATGAAATAAAACGTTTCATTGGAAGGGGGGCTGAAAATCTTATCAAGCAATCAATAGAAGTTTCCTCAAAAAAAGATCCAACCCCTGTTTTTGCTAACGCTGAAAAATTATTTGCACACTATTATTCATTAATTTCTGCAAATAGTCTCATGTATGAGGGGGTTGAAAAGTCCATTATTGACTTAAAGGCTAAAGATTTTCTTTTGGGGTGTGTTACTAATAAACCCGCTATTTATACAGAAGCCTTAATGAATCATTCAAGGTTATCTGACTTTATGGATATAATCGTCTCAGGTGATACAACCGAGAAAAAGAAACCAGATCCGCTTCCAATCTTACATGCACTCAATCAATTAAATATAGAACCTAAAGATGCGATTATGGTGGGTGATTCTGTTGTAGACATTGAGGCAGGATTTGAAGCAGGCACATATATCTTTACAGTGCCATACGGCTACCAATTTGGTGAGTCAATTATTTCTGATAAAGTAGATTATGCAATGTCAAATTTCAGCGAACTAACTCAAATTATTAACTAATATGCTGTCAACTATTTCAAGACAAGAATTCGATAATTTTAAAAAAAATGGATTTAATAGAATTCCTTTGGTACTCGAATGCTTTGCTGATTTAGATACGCCATTATCTGTTTATTCAAAGTTAGCAAATGATCGTTATAGTTATTTGCTTGAATCGGCAGATGGAGGTAATAAACATGGGCGCTATTCCATTATTGGCTTGCCAGCAAAAGTTAGAATACAGATTAAAAAAGATAAAATTTTAGTTTTTAATGAAGATAAGGTCATAGATGAAATCTCTGATAAAAATCCTATAGATTTTATTGATAAGTTTATGGATCAGTTTAAAGCTCCACAAAATTTAGATTTACCAAGATTTTCTGGAGGTCTTGCTGGTTATTTTGGTTATGAAACGATTCAATACATCGAACCCAGATTAAGTAAAGAATTTTTAGAGGATAAGCTTGATCTACCTGACATACTTTTGATGCTATCAGATGAGGTTGTGGTTTTTGATAACGTCAGTGGTAAATTATATTTTGTAATCTACGTAGATGTGAAAACTCAAAATGCTTACGAAAAAGGTATCCTTCGCCTTAATGCTCTAGAGGAAAAATTAAAACAAGGACCTTCACCTTATTTAATTGAGAAAAATAATTTTGATGATAAGTTGACTGAGGTTCGATCAGAATTCGGCGAAGAAAATTATTTAGAAGCAGTTGAGAAAGTCAAAGAATACATAGTCAATGGCGATATTATGCAGGTTGTCTTATCTCAAAGGCTTAGCCAAACATTCAAATCTAATCCACTATCTTTATATAGAACATTAAGAAATCTTAATCCCTCTCCTTATATGTATTTTTATAATATGGATGACCACTTCGTGGTAGGTGCATCTCCTGAAATATTGGTTACATTGGAGAAAGATAAAGTGACTGTAAGACCTATAGCAGGAACAAGACCAAGAGGTAAGGATGAAAATGAAGATCTTGCCCTAGAAAAAGACTTACTCAAAGACCCCAAAGAAATTGCTGAGCATGTTCAACTAATGGATTTAGGGAGAAATGATATTGGACGAGTTTCTAAGACGTCTTCAGTCAAGGTAACTGATCATATGATTATTGAAAGATATTCTCATGTCATGCATATTGTTTCAAATGTCGAAGGCAAACTTAAAGATAAACTTTCTGCAATGGATGTTTTAAAAGCTACCTTTCCTGCAGGGACAGTTAGTGGTGCACCAAAAGTAAGGGCGATGGAAATCATTAATGAGTTAGAATCAACTAAGCGGGGTGTTTATTCTGGTGCTGTTGGATACATTGGATTCGACGGTGATATGAATGTTGCTATTGCTATAAGAACTGCGGTCATAAAAAATCAAACACTATTTGTTCAGGCGGGGGCAGGTATAGTCTCAGACTCAATCCCCATGAATGAGTGGGTAGAAACACAAAATAAAGCAAAAGCGATTTTAAAGGCAGCCGAGTTAGTTCAAGCAAGGATTACGGAGTAGTTTTATGTTGTTAATGATAGATAACTATGACTCATTTACTTATAACCTAGTGCAATATCTTGCAGAAATTGGACAAGAGGTTAAGGTTGTTCGAAATGATAAAATTTCTATTGAGGAAATTAATAAGCTAAATCCGCGGTATATTGTAATTTCTCCCGGCCCATGCACACCAAACGAAGCGGGTATTTCACTCGAACTAATTGAGGCTTTTAAGGGGAAAATTCCTATTTTAGGGGTTTGTCTCGGGCATCAATCAATAGGACAGGCGTTTGGCGGTAAAATTGTTCATGCACAAACTATTATGCATGGAAAAACCTCAAAAATATCTCATAACAATAAGGGCGTATTTAGAGGTATTAAAAATCCTTTCATTGCAACAAGATATCATTCGTTAGTTATTGAAAAGCAAACCTTACCAAACTGTTTCGATATAACAGCTTGGACTGATGATAATGAAATAATGGGAATCAAACATAAAGAATTAGCAATTGAAGGTGTCCAGTTTCACCCAGAATCTATTTTGAGTGAGCACGGACATGACTTATTAAAAAATTTTTTAGATCAAAATGAGTAATCACTTTACAGACATTATTAGCTCTCTTATAAATCAACAAGATTTATCTTATGGAGATATGCAATCTGCTATGAACCAGATAATGTCTGGAGAGATAAATCCAATCCAAATCTCTGGTTTTATGATTGCTCTTCAAATTAAAGGGCCAACAATTGATGAGATAGCTGCTGCGGCCGAAGTGATGAGGGAGGTTTCAAATAAAGTAAAATTAACAAGTAAGCAAAATTTGATTGATACCTGTGGGACGGGTGGCGATAGTTTGCAAACTTTTAATGTATCAACACTTGCAGCCATTGTAGCTGCATCAGCAGGAGCTGTTGTTGCGAAGCATGGAGGCCGTTCTGTCTCATCAAAATCTGGTAGTGCTGATGTATTAGAATCATTGGGTGTAAATGTTAATTTAAACTTCTCTCAACTTGGAAATCTTGTTGATGATATTGGGATTGGTTTTATGTTTGCACCTAATTATCACCCTGCAATGAAACATGTTGCTCCTGTCAGAAAGGAATTAAAACTTAGAACAATTTTTAATTTACTTGGACCTTTAACCAACCCAGCTTCAGCAAAAAATCAAGTGGTTGGTGTTTATGGTAAAGAATTGACTATTGTTTTTGCCGAAGTTTTAAAAAAACTAGGTAGTCATCATGTACTTTCTGTACATGGTGATGATGGTATGGATGAGATATCAATTACGGGTAAAACATATATTGCTGAACTTAAAAATGGAAAAATTTTAGAGTACGAATTTAACCCACAAGACTATGGATTTGAGTTGGGAAAAATTGAGGATATTGAGGTTGCCGATATTGAAAGCTCTAAAAAAATGATGCTTGGCGTGCTGAACGGAGATAAAAATACCGCTCGCGATATCACAATTTTGAACGCAGGGGCAGCACTCTATGTTTCAGGTATCTGTCAAGATTTTGAATCAGCTTTTGAAGTTTCAGCTCAAATGATTGATGAAGGCCACGCCATTAAAAAACTTAAACAATTAATTAAAAAATCAAATGAGTAATATTTTAAATAAAATTTTAGCGACAAAGTCTTCAGAAATTGCTGAAGCAAAAAAAAGTATTTCAATTGATCAGCTTAAGAAACAAATCTTAGAGCTTGATAAGCCAAGAGATTTTATTCAAGCATTAAGAGAAAAACATTTAAACGCCGAAGCAGGTGTGATTGCTGAAATTAAAAAAGCCAGCCCATCTAAGGGCATTATTAGACAGAATTTTGACCCTGTATTAATTTCGCAGTCATATGAGAAGGGAGGCGCTGCCTGTTTATCTATACTAACTGATCGAGAGTACTTTCAAGGGCATCCTGATTTTATTAAGCAAGTAAAGTCAAGCTCAAAACTTCCAATATTGCGAAAAGATTTTATTATTGATCCCTATCAAATATACGAATCAAGAGCTTTAGGTGCCGACTGTATTTTGTTGATTGTTGCTGCACTGGATTTAAAAGAAATGAAGGAATTAGAGAGCATTGCCAATGATTTAGGTATGGCTGTATTAGTGGAATCTCATAACCAATTAGAGTTAGATGCTGCGTTAGAATTAAATACACCATTAATGGGGATAAATAATAGAGATCTAAAAACATTTAAGGTGTCTTTAAAAACATCAATTGATTTAGTCAAGACCATCAAGGATAGAATACCTATTACTGAGTCAGGAATTTTTAATCATGAGGATATAAAGTTGATGAATGACAATCATATTAATACTTTTTTAGTTGGCGAGGCATTCATGAGACAAGATGAACCTGGTGAAGCACTTAAAGAACTTTTTTATAATTGAGTTTAAAAAAATGACAATATTAAACAGACCGAGACGAATGCGAGAAAGTAGTTTTTCGAGAACACTTATGCGTGAAAATAATATTTCTGTAAGTAATCTGATTTATCCCATGTTTGTAATTGAAGGAGCTGGTATTCGACAAGATATAGAGTCTATGCCAGGCATTCAAAGATTGAGTATTGACGAATTAATAAAAGATGCTTCTGAATGCCATCAATTAGGCATTCCAGCCATTGCTATTTTCCCTTACATTGACAAAAAATTAAAAACAGATGATGCAAGAGAAGCATTTAACGATAATGGTCTTGTTCAAAGGACGATAAAAAAACTAAAAAAAGAAATTCCTGGGCTGGGCATCATCTCAGATGTAGCACTTGATCCATTCACATTACACGGACAAGATGGGCTAATTGATGAGGTAGGCAATATATTAAATGACGAAACAGTCAGCATTTTAACCAAACAAGCCATCAGTCATGCTAAAGCAGGTGCTGATATTGTGGCACCCTCAGACATGATGGATGGGAGGGTACATAGCATTAGAAAGTCTCTTGAAGAGAATAAATTTATAAACACGAAAATTTTGGCTTATTCTGCGAAATATGCTTCCTCATTTTACGGCCCATTTAGAGATGCAGTTGGTTCATCAGAACTATTGGGAAAATCCTCAAAGAAGACTTATCAAATGGATCCTGCAAATAGCGACGAGGCTTTAAGTGAAGTGAAATTAGATATTCAGGAGGGAGCTGATATGGTCATGGTAAAACCTGGCATGCCTTATCTTGATATAGTTTTTAGAGTTAAGCAGACTTTTAATAAGCCAACTTTTGTTTATCAGGTTAGCGGCGAGTACACAATGATTATGGCAGCATCGTTGAGAGGATGGTTAAATCAAGATGATGTTATTTTAGAGTCACTCATTTCATTTAGAAGAGCAGGAGCCGATGCAATCATTACTTATTTTGCATTAGGGGTAGCGCGCTTGATGGATTCAAAGCAGTAATATCTAAAGATAAAACTTTATTAATATTCAACCCTTTGTTCCGCAGGAAATTTTTTTTAAAATCAAAAAAATCATTTTCAAAATACACCTTTATTTCAGCTGGTATAGATAAATTCTCTAAATAAATTGTAGGAATAGATTTAATGGAATGTTTGCCTTCTTTGGTATTCATTTTTACTTCTTTAAAATCATAAGACATTTCTCTATTTAGAAGAACGTACTCTATCTCTTTCAGATTATCAGCAAATAAATTTATCTTAATTTCGGGAAACTTCGGAATTATGCCCTGTGATAATTGATTCATCAGATGCGGCTTAAAATTTTTAAAGATATTCATAACCTCGAGCGCTTGGGTTTTAAATTGCTGTAAAAACTCAATATTTATATTTGGGTTAAAAATTTTATTAAAATCATCAATAGCTTTATCAATTTGTGAATTTGTTGGGAGGTTTGCATTTCCAATAAGGCCTAATGACCTCGCAGCTTTTTTCTTTGCAAACAAATAATCTTTAATGCCCTCCTCCATAATCAATTGAGCAGCAAGATTAGCAACTGATATTTTAATGTTTTTATATGACATAATTTTAACTACATTAGTTAATCACAAAGTATGAATTATCGTAAGGGGGATATTCTTCATAAAAATATTCGTATAAACCGTTTTCATCAGCGTTATTCGTCATCCCTGTTTTTTTATTGATCTTAAATGGAATAATGCCTTCAGGTTTAACTAAATTTTTAATTGGATAGTCCTTTAGTAAAGGCCTCATATAATCAATCCAAATGGGTAATGCAGCTCTTGAACCTGTCTCTTTATCGCCTAATGGTTTTGGTTGATCGTAGCCCATCCAAGTAACAGTTACTATGTCAGAATTAAACCCCGCAAACCAAGCATCCATCAAATCGTTAGTGGTACCCGTTTTACCTGCAATATCAGGACGCTTTAAAGTTTTAGCTTTTCTTGCAGTTCCATTTTTAATGACTTCTTTTAATAGGTCATACATAATAAATGCATTCCTAGGGTCAATAATTCTTGGCGTTTCTTCATTTATCAACCCAGCCTGAAGTTTAATATTTCTCCCTTTAGAATCAATAATTCTATCAATATAATAAGGTGTTTTGAGGTATCCACCATTAGCAAAAACACTGTAGGCCCTCACCATCTCCCAAGCTGTTGCTTCTCCCACACCAAGTGCCATAGACAAGTAAGGTTTATATTTTTTTGGATTAAAGCCAAAGCGTGCAATATAATCAAGCGAATATTCAGGGCTAATATGTTTTAAAATCCTTATAGAAATCAGATTTTTTGATTTTGCTAAGCCTTCTCTAAGTCTGATAGGCCCTGAAAATTTTTCATTATAGTTTTGAGGGACCCAATTTTCATTTGTGCCAAGATCTTTCGCCAATACTTCCAAAGGGCCATCATTAATTATTGTCGAGGGGGTAATTCCTTTTTCAAG
>ENA-UZWS01002007-UZWS01002007.1-metagenome-genome-assembly--contig:-Day-3-25m-contig-2007_pt1 | contig 18401 bp, 18 predicted proteins | sample MGYA00260343_ERZ794903 | MGnify/ENA metagenome assembly ERZ794903
TCAGCGGTCCAAATAGGCGATCCAATTACTCAGAAGAAAATGATCGACATGGTACTCGAAGCGAGAGATTTGGGATTAATCCAGGTCATTACAGATAATGGAGCCGGGGGATTATCTAGTAGTGTTGGCGAATTGGCGGAACTCACAGGAGGTGCCGATTTAGATCTCGCAGCGGTACCTTTGAAACAGCCGGGATTAAGTAAGTGGGAAATCTTAGTATCAGAATCCCAAGAAAGAATGACAATCGGAGTAAACCCGGAAGATTGTGAAAAATTTGAAAAACTAGCCCAACTACATGAAGTCGAAGCAACCGCAGTTGGAACATTTACAGATTCAGGCGCGTTTGTAGTTCGTTTTGGAGACGAAACAGTAGCACATCTTCCAATTTCATTTTTGCATGACGGCTGTCCACAATTGCAGTTAGAATCTGAATGGCAAACTCCTGAACATGACCCAATATTATTCCCAACTACAGATCACATTGAGATGGGAGAGGTTCTTTCACGGTTAATGGCTAGACCTAATGTAGCAAGTAAAGAATGGTGGGTTAGATCTTATGATCACGAAGTCATAGCACAATCTGTAATCAAACCATTTTGTGGTGTCAATCATGACGCGCCCGGAGACGCAGCGGTAATTGCACCCATACAAGGAGGAACTCAAGGCGCAGTAATCTCCAATGGAATAGTGCCTCGATATTCAGATATTGATGCCTATGCCATGGCAGCAGCTAGCATAGACGAGGCTCTACGTAATGCAGTATGCGTAGGGGTAGATTTAGATTTAATTGCAGGATTAGATAATTTTTGTTGGCCCGATCCAGTTGAATCAGCGAAAACGCCTGATGGAAGATATAAATTAGCCCAATTAGTAAGAGCAAATAGGGCTTTGGACGAAGTATGTAGGGCATACAATTTACCTTGCATAAGCGGCAAAGATTCTATGAAAAACGACGCTACATTAGATGGTAAAAAAATAAGCGTCCCACCTACTCTTTTATTCAGTCTGATAGGCAACCATTCAGATGTTAGAAAGGCAGTATCTAGTGATTTTAAAAAAATAGGAGACAAGATATATCTTGTTGGTGAAACTCATCAAGAATTAGGTGCTAGTGAGTTAGCATTCATGCTACGCGATGAATCCGATGGAGTCAGCGGTATTGGGGGGCAAGTTCCACAAATAGATACTGGAAGAAACCTATCGCTATACCGAAGCCTGACGGATTCAATGTCCAAAGGATTGGTTTCAAGCGCTCACGACTGTAGCGATGCAGGGCTTGCTGCAGCCGTTGCGGAATGTTGTTTTGGTTGTGATTCAGGCGCAAATCTTGATCTTTCAACATTATTTTCTCCAACTAATGATTTAGATTCTTGGGGCGCACTATTCGGCGAAAGTCTCGGCCGCATATTAGTAAGCGTTAGTCCTGAAAATGCGCAGCGATTTGAAGAATCAATGAATGGCCATGAATGTAATTTACTAGGAATTGTTAATTCTAACGACAATATAATTTTCACCAATGGAGATGAAAAAATTCTTTCCGCGTCCATGTCTAAATTACGAAACTCATGGAAAGGCACACTATATGGAGGTAGAAATTAATGCAACCGAGAGTGGCAGTTCTTTCAGGTTTCGGAATTAATTGTGAATCCGAAACTATGGCCGTATTCGAAATGGCGGGAGCCAAGGCAGATCGAGTACATGTCAATAGATTAGTAAATGGAGAAATAAATTTGAACGACTATCATATAATGGCGGTACCAGGGGGATTTTCATTTGGAGATCATTTGGGCAGCGGCCGATTAATGGGCAATCGTCTGAGATTCGGGCTTCGCGAACAAGTAAGGGATTTTGTCAAAGCTGGAAAGCCTGTAATTGGAATTTGTAATGGATTCCAGGTGCTCGTTAAGATGGGTTTACTACCAGGAGACAACGATGTTAGCCTAACTCAAACGGCTTCTTTAGCATTAAATGATTCAGGTCATTATGAAAACAGATGGGCGACTTTAGAATTTGATTCAGAAAGTCATTGTATCTGGACAAAAGGAATGACAAGAATCAGAGTTCCGGTTCGGCATGGTGAAGGAAAATTCGTTACAGCCGATAAAAATCTCCTTGACGATTGGGGTGAAGGCGGCCAATTAGTAGTAAAGTATGTGGATCCTTCAACCGAATACCCATCATCAACTGATGAAGTATTGCCTTATCCGATATCCCCCAATCAAAGTTGGAGAAATATTGCGGGCGTTTGTGACCCATCAGGGCTAATATTCGGTTTAATGCCACACCCCGAAGCCAATCATTCGACTTGGTTAGGGGCAACATGGACTAGAGAAAATATAGAGCATGGCGAAGGAGAAGGTATGAAGATTTTCAGAAATGCAGTAAATTATGTTTCAGAAAATTTTGATAATTAAAATAAAAATATTCTTGCAATAGATATCATAGGAATTACTATGTCGACCCGTGATGCAACTGATGTTTTCTCAGAATGGGCACTTATAGATAGAGACGAAGGCATGGAAAGTGGGCACGCCAAATCAGTTAACGAAATGCTAAACATTGTAATTCCAATACTAAAAAAACCCTTCTCAGCAATAGATGTAGGTTGTGGAAATGGTTGGGTGTGCCGAAAATTACAGGCATATGAAAATTGTAGTAAAGTAGTAGGGATTGACGGGTCATCCGAAATGATTGCTAAGGCCAAACAAAAGGGCACTGGAGAATTTCATCTGTCAACACTACCCGGATGGAAACCTTCTCAAAAGTTCGATTTAATTCACTCTATGGAATTTTTATATTATTTGAAAGAACCATTGGAAATGCTCAAGATATTGTTCAATGAATGGTTAGAAGACCAAGGAGTTCTTATTGCAGGCGTTGATCATTATTTAGAAAATATTGCAAGTCATGATTGGCCAAAATCTCTCAATGTACATATGACTACATTGAGTGAAGAGCAATGGAAACAGGGCATGATTAATGCAGGTTTCATAGACGTCGAAACACGACGTGTAGGGATAAAATCAGGGTTTGTAGGTACTTTGGCGATTTTTGGCCGTAAACCTTGATTTTATTCTCCATTTCACTCATCATCCTTGTGAAGATAGCCAGCAACCCCAATTAGTGCAGATAATGAAAATATGATAATCATTAAAGTGTGAGAACCCGAACCATATCCACTCTCATTGGTCAGATACATCATCCCTCCTCCCATGAAAACAAGAACAAAAGCGGATGCTGCCATTGCCATTTGAGCCAAGGCCTTTCCTTGAACAAGTAATCCCGTTACAACAGCCATTCCAAATAGAGGCATCATGTGAAGGGCCCACATTTGTTCGTATTCAGCATCATGTTCTGCAACATTATCTGCGCCCCACATATCTTCAGCCATTTGGTCCCCGTCTATCACTCCAAAAACAGACATCAATAGCATAAAGCTCCCCAAACCAATTAACATTTTCTTTGGGTGCAATATAGTTTTAATTTCCATTTTCAAATCTCCTTCATCAAGTATCCAGTAACTCTCATGAATTTCAATTGTATTGTACCTTTATAGTAGTATCTAAACGCATAATAATCAAGAAAGTTGAATGGTTTGAACGATTTCCCAAGGGCATGTCGGACCCAAACATCACAGTCAAGAAAGACACAACTGTGATTGAAGCATTGTCATTATTACACCCTAATGCCAAGAAGAATTCACTGCGTAGAATGGTTGATCATGGACGTGTAAGATCAGACGGAATCAAAGTTACACGTGCTAATGCCAAAATTTTAGCAGGAGTCACAATCACAGTTCTTTCAAAGTTTGATGGCGATGAAACAGTTGGAAAATACAAGTCCTCCATCCCAGCGCCTGAAGTGGTTTATTCAGATAAGTCTGTTATTATCGTAAATAAACCAGCCGGATTGTTATCTGTTGCTACTGATAGAGGCGAGGCGGACACAATGTTTGACAGAGTATTTGCATGGGCGTGGGAGAATGGTAAAACCCGAGCCCATCTTGTTCATAGATTAGATCGAGAAACCTCAGGATGCCTTATTTTAGCGCGTTCTTCTGAGATTAGAGACATGCTTCAAGACCAATTCAAAGACAGATCAATAGAACGAATTTATCATGCGGTAGTTCACGGAAAGCTTCCTGCAAAATCAGGTATTGAAACAGGACGAATACAAGAAATGAAGGACAAAAGAATGAGGCTTGTACCAGAAGGCCGTCGTGCAGGCAAATCCGCAATTACAAATTGGTCAGTAGAAGATACAGGCCCAGAACACAGCCTAGTTCGTATTAAAATTGACACAGGTAGACGTGCTCAAATTCGTTTACATATGGTGAACTTAGGCTGTCCAGTAATTGGCGATACAAGACATGGATTCGGTAAAGCAAGTGTTAACAGGTTATGTTTGCATGCATCTTCTCTCACTTTTGACCACCCTAATGGTAAACGGATGAAAGTTGAAAGTCCTATACCCAGGCAGTTAATTTCTGAACTTAAAAGACGCCTTGGATAATCATTCTTCTTCAGTAAGGTTAGTAATTATTTTAGAAGGCATATACAATTTTACCAAAATTGCAGCGGCAATCGCCATAACTCCCATCACTGTTGCCGATGCAATCATACCTTCCATAAATGCATACTGTGCATTTTCAATTAATGTGAGCCCGAGGATATTCCCGCCTTCTATGAGTTCGGCACCGATTTGCATTGCTGCAGGAAACGACTCTAGAGGGATATTGCCTAAATCAAGGCCAACAGGCACTTCCATATTTCTTTGATAATATTCATTCAACACACTCCCGCCTATCGCAATACCAAGTGCTCCTCCAACTTCTCTACTGGCGTCATTAGTAGCGCTACCAACTCCTGCTTTATCCGAAGGTATGGAATCCATTACCACTGTTGTGGCAGGCGCTAGAGTCAAACCCATCCCAAATCCAAGTAACAGGAAAATACAGGCCAGTCGAATATATTCAGAATCAATTTCTACAGTAGTAAATATCGCCATAGCAGCAGTCATCAACACTAATCCCATTGAAATGACATTATTACTTCCAAATTTAGCAGACAACCTGTCACTATTAGCCGCAGCGGGCATGAGACCCAAAGGAAGGGGCAGGAATCTCACAGCCGCTTCTAATGCAGTATGCCCTCTTACTAATTGAAAATGTAACATCTGAGTAAACATGAATGAGAACATCACGAAAGAAGCTAACATTATTGCAATTAAACCCAAAGAAAAACCATTAAATTTAAAGAATCCAATTGGCAACATTGGATATTCAGCCTTTCTTTCCCATTTTACAAACATATAAGTTAAAATTATTCCCAATCCACTAATAAGAATCATTTCTGAACTCGTCCATCCTAGTGATGGAGCTTCAATTATGGCGTAAAGAATAGTCCCTAAGGCGGCTATCGATAATACCGCTCCAACCGGATCTAAAGGAGTCTTTTTACTATCCTTTGAATTGGGTACAAACATTAATCCTAATGACAGAGCCAATAATATAATTGGGATATTAATCAAGAAAACCATCTGCCAATCATAATTTTCTACAGCCCAACCTCCGACCAATAATCCAATAGGTGCGCCAATTCCTGCCATCATCGTCCAAATCCCAATCGCTTTGCCTCTCTCCTCTCTAGGGAAAACAACAATGACAATTGACAATGTAGCTGGCATAACTAATGCTGCACCAAACCCCATGGTCGCTCTAGCCATAATGACATCATTCGAAGAATCCGCATAAAATGCAGCAGCAGCAGAAGCCAATCCAAGTAAAACCAACCCCAACTGCAAAGCTCTTTTTCGGCCAAATCTATCTCCTAATGCACCCATAACTAGGAGCATTCCTCCAAAAATCAAAGCATAAGAATCAACTATCCATTGCAAATCACTATTATTAGCCTGTAAATCTTTAGACATTTCAGGTAATGCGACATTCAAAGTCACATTATTCAGCATTACAATTACAAGACTCAGACTCATAATACCGAGGATAATCCAACGATTTTCATGCGTCTTACTTACTTCCATAACATCGCCGTCGAATAGTACTTTTTCAAAACATAGGTTACAATATTAGCACCGCCTCCGATAATCATGGCCAACCGGTTATATGCACTTTCTATGTCTTTGATGATCATAGTAGTTAGTATGTCTGGATGTATATTTTCAGAGCCTTCTAAAGTAGGTAATTCTGACCAAGGAGATACATACCCATCTATTTTCGATCGCCATACTTTGGATTGGAAAGATAATCATACTTTTTCTTACACTCTTGAACAGGGCCCATATTATGCACTCGATGTTCAAGAGGCACTAATTGAAGTGGATACTTCAGATGTTTGGGAAACAGGGCCTGAAACCTCAGAAGTTCATCTTTCATATTGGTTACCAAGTAACACTTTAGAGGGCGAAACAGTCCCTGTAATAGCTGTTATAAGCCCGTATTTTTCATATGGTGCTCAAGGAGATGAATCAACTCCAACCAATATCGTGAGTGCAGGCCGTGGCGAATTCATTTTTGAGAATTTTATCCCTCATGGATATGCCTTCGCCCAGGTTGCTGTGTTTGGTACGGAACTTTCCAGTGGATGTTTCGATTATCGTGGAGCAGGAGAAGGATGGGGAATTCACAATGCTGTTGAATGGCTTGGCCAACAAAACTGGTCAAATGGAAATGTAGGGCTATATGGTAAGTCATACGAAGGAGCGACCCAATGGGAAGCGGCCGCTATAGGAAGTGAATATCTCAAGACTATAGTTCCTATCTCAGGAACCACTGCATTGCATCCTTTGCTTTACAAAAATGGAAGTGCAGAAGCTAGAAGTCAGGTTATGCACATGAACTATTTTTCAAGTACTGTTGACTATAATGAAGATGACTTAGACAATGTATGCCCCGATATCGTAGAGGGCCTATTTGCAGGCCCTGTAACATATGGAGCGGGCGAACTAGATCCTTACATGTCAAATTACTATGATGAGAGAAGCCATATCGATAAAGCGTTTGAAAATTGGAATGGTAGTGTTTACTGGGTGCAAGGATTACAAGATTGGAATGTAGATCCACACCAGGTTTTTGGCGGCCCAATAGGAGTTAACTGGTATCAGGAGTATATTGATTCAGGATATGAAATAAGGGGGATTCTTGGTCAATGGGAGCATAACTATCCCGATCAATGGACTAAACACAATGCTCAAGATAGTGGCTATGGAGGAGAAGCAATACACAACATGACTCGGTGGGATTGGGCTCAAGATTTATTTGAATGGTATGAATATTATTTGAAAGGGAACGGACCCAAGCCAGAGGCAATTGCGCAAGTCCAGAGAAATGATGGTCAGTGGCGAATAGAACAAACATGGCCTCCAGAAGATTTGGATTGGTATACTCTTCCATTATCTGAATGCTCTAGTTCAGGCGCATTCACAGGGGGCGGAGCGCCAGTAGTTGGAGGCGGACAAACTGTCACCACTGTTTGTTCAGCCCTCTCTGAAACAGAAGATTTACAGATTTCAGGGCTTATTAGATTACATTTAGAAGCAGTTGCTACTATGGATGGCGGCCAAATATTTGCTGAATTAAGAGATTCAGAAACAGGTATTAGATTGGGGCATGCAACCATGGATATCCGATATCATGCAGGAGGTTATGAGCCTCAAACCGTGCTTCCTTCGCAGCAGGTAACAATGATGATGGAGTTCCAAGCTATAGACGCGATATTACCAGCAGGGCACGGAATAAATATTGTGTTCACAGATACAGGTGAAGATTACTTAGCGCCTGCATGTGGGCCTAGCTGCACAGTTCATATTTTACCCTCTTTGTCAGAATTACAAATTCCTCGAATATATAGAGATTCAAGTGATGTACTAATCACTCCACAAAGTCTCGACGCAGCAAATAATTAATAGAATTATAAATATAAAAAATATTCTTGCCCTCTTTCTTCGGTATAATCGATCATCTCTTTGTCCACGTCCGATAGTGCAGCAATAGCCAATTCTCTCATTGCAGAGCTGATCCAGTCAATTGACTCGAAATTATTCAATTCAAACCAACCATAATCTTCGATTTCATCATTGTCAATAGTTACATCTGCCGAATCATAATCAACCAAATACACAATAAATATTGCAGGAATATTTCGTATGAGGCACTCTCTTACGCCAATTATTTTCTTTATGGTTCCACTAATTCCACATTCTTCTTCCAATTCTCTCATTGCCGCAAAACTTGGCAACTCGCCTTCATCAACAGTTCCTTTCGGCATCCCCCAGCGTCCTTTTTGAGGGCCTGAGGCCTCTTTTACCAGCAGAATCGCTTCATTTTTTATGAGACAGGCTGCAACACCTAAGTCCGTTAGAATTGCTCTCATATTATTTGTCAATGAATAATTTACTTATCAAATCCTGTTTTTATATGTTGATACACGGACATTGGTAGGCTTCATTGCTAGTAAGGGCGTCCTCCAAAACATGTCATTGCCACGGCGGGCCATGGAACAGATGGGATTTTCCATATGTTGCTTATCTTGTGATGCTCCCGATATTGCAGGTAGTCAAAGATGTAAATCCTGCATATCATCTCATGTAAAAGTGAGAGACAAGATTTCTTCAGGTCCGGCAACAACAAAGGCAGATAGATTATCAAGAGAATTTGTTACAATGTTAGCCAACCCACTTGATTTTATTGAGAATTCAGAACATTCTGTCACGATGACCTATTACAAATCATTAATCGATGCACACCAAGGAACTTCTCAACCGAAAACCGCTAAAGAAGTCAAAGAAAGATTCGAGGCACAAAGAAAGAAAAAAGAAAGGTCCCTAATACGAGACGTAGCAAGTAATCGTAAAAGAACACCAGAAACGCTTGGGCCAGAAGAAATTGAAGAATTGTTATCGAAAATAAGTGACAAAGCTCCCGAAGCACCGGATTCTTTTTGGGAGGAGTTACTTGAAGACGTCAACGACCTATTAGAGGAAGATTGAAATTACGAGCATTCAAAGATGATGCTTACAAGGAGTGGGTAATATGACAGAAAAACGAGACCCTCGTGCTCGGTGGTTAGATGAAGATCCATTTGAAAACATCAATAATAATTCTAAGACACATACTCGAGCAAGAGATGATGGAAATTGGCGAAAACCACATATTCGTGTCGTTGCGGCAAATAGTACAGGCCAACCTTTCTTCAGAGTTTTTGGAACCCAACAATCTCATAAGATACCTATTCACAAAGGCTCAATTTGGCATTTTTCCAAAACTGAAGTTGAACATCTTTCTCAAGCCACGATTGCATTTACTTTGGCATTAGCGTTTATGTCTACAGGAGGAATTTTTGGAGCAATCTCAGACCCTTATCAATTTATAATCGGCGGAGCAATATATTTCTTAGCATTAACTCCAGCTTTTGTTTTGCATGAAATAGCACACAAGATTGCCGCAAGAAATTATGGTTGTTGGGCAGAATTCAGAGCTTCTCCAGGAGGGTTGAGATTCGGAGTAATATTGGCCGCTGTATTTGGAATAGTATTCATGGCCCCAGGAGCAGTTATGGTTGCGGGACATACAACAAAATCACAATTTGGTAAGATAGCCTTAGCAGGTCCTGTAACAAATGTCCTACTATGGATATTGGGGTTGGGTACAATATTAATTGGCGCTACTGGAAACTCAATCGTTGCACTTATTATCGTACCATGGATGTGGGGGAATGCAGTTCTAGGTACATTCAACATGCTTCCATTGGGGCCTCTAGACGGAAAAAAGATCAAGACTTGGTCTGAGATTATCTTCTATGTTTGGGGAATTATCTGTGTCAGTCTGATTTGGTTTAATTTCAAATATTTAAATGGTTTAATTGGATAATAAAAATAGTCATCAATTGAATAATTGATGTATCGTAGCAGATGAAAATAATTGAACTGACAGGGAGTAAACACAGAGATTGCTACGATACAAAAGAAAATTCTTCTTCAAGTGCATTAACTTTCACCCGTCATGAGTCAGAAATAGCTTCTTATAATAGCAAGAAACATCAAACCGCCATTAATTCCAAAAATTAATTCTGGCAACAATTCAATCTTCGAATTGATAGCTAATATTAGAATTAATATAGATTGAAAACCATATCCTAATAGTGACGAAACAGTCAATTCAAATGATAAATCTTTACTCCCCTTCCCAACTATGAAATCTACAATTTGATCTTGCCAAGAAAACCCGATAAGATATATTTTGTGAAAGAAATCTACATGCTTCTGTTTTTCCCATGGCTGAGCTGTAGGGCAAATTTTTTCATTTACTCTACTCGTAGTATCTCCCGAACCAAGAATTCTTGCACGAACAGAGAAGTGGTTAAACAAAGAATATTGAAATAAAACAGCTAAGATTAGACTACTAGTAAGCAAATAATTCCAGTTTAAGAATTGACTAAACGCATACATTACTAGAATCAATCCTATGGTATCGGCAACAGTATCCCAATATCTTCCAACATGCGAAGGTCTCTTTCTAATTCTCGCTAACTCTCCGTCTATAGCATCAATCACTCCTTTTATTACAAGAACAATACATCCTTCTACAATCATTTCTTCGAGAATTAACCATGCACAAAAAATAGAAACAAATAGATGAAAATGAGTTACCATTAATACACTTACAGGTGTTTTTTCTAATCTTTTAGCGAAGAATCGAGCAATAGGTCGTCCCCAATCAGAAACATCGATAGCACGACTATCTCCGTATTTCCCAGTCGCCATATTTTCACGTCGTTTTGTAAATAAAATCAAACTAATGAATTCAACACTGGCTTTTCATCACAATGGAAGAAAGTCATCAATGCCCACCATGTTATCATATCAAGGCTATTTACTAGATTCGCAACACCAGTATTTTCTTCACCATAGTCTTTACCTGTGGTATCCATCCATGCTTCCATTTCCTCTAGAGTGTCGCAGACTTGGTGATAGCACCAATAACCGTCAACTAATCCCCCGAACCCAATAGTTACAACGTCTAAGTTATCTTGGAAACTAGCATGGTCGCTCCTCGCTGTTGTATCTTCATAAACAATGATTTCAGGTCTATCCATATCTAACCAAACACTAGTTTTCCATGTATCAGCGGAATAGTTAGTACCCACAAGTGTGCCCATTTGTTCTTCCAACCCAAGAGCATCAGAACCTATCCAATTGGAGAGACCAACCATTTCCGGTTGATCTAATCGGTCGTGATTAGGCCCAGGACCAATATAGACTCTCATCGGCCATACTTCGGCATCTTTAGGGTATCCATCCTCATCAATAGCTGGATCTGGATCTCCATGAGGAGCCCCTCCACCTCCTGGCCAATTAACTCCAGCCATATCTAGATTGATGTAGTTAGTAATGGTCACATCAGGATTATCTTCGCCAACATAGTATTCGGTCCAATAATCCGAGCCTCTTTTACCGCCTTCTTCACCCGACCAAAGGCAGAAGACCATAGTCCTTCTACTCTCAAAATCAGCGAGTGCCTTTGCAGTCTCCATAACCATTGAAGTGCCTGCTGTATTATCATATGCCCCCACTCTAGTTCCATATGTTCTTTCACCAATTATGTGAGGGTCAAGAAGTACTCCATTGACAGGAGGAGCGACATCAAAATGAGCTCCAAAAACTAACCATTCATTTTCAACTTCTGTACCCCATTTATACGCACAAATATTGTATGCTTCGGGGTTTTGAGAGCCCGTTATATCTGTAAATTCAAACCTATGGCCAATAACTTCTAAGCCAAAAGAAGACAATTCACTAATTAGGTATTGGGCAGCATCTTCGTAAGCAGGATTTCCTTGTCCCGCCCACCTATCGTAATAACCCTCTTTCCCATCTATAATGTCAAAAGAATCCGTAGGATCAGTCATTTCATACAATCGATTATACACACTTCTACCATCAACAATTCCAGTTGAATGAACTCCACCTTCATCTTTAGACAGAGACATTGGCCTATCGATTGATATGAGCTTGACAATTACCGAACCTCCTGTTTTTGAACTATGATTTACAGTATCGTATGTATTATTCCCAGAAGCTGGAACTCTCTCAATTCCATTATTCGAATTATCTCTATCTCCTCCTCTCTCCAACCAAGTCATCCAAGACTCTCCCTGGTCACGAATCGGCCAGAAATTCCGCCCAAGCTCTCCGATCATAAAAATCATGTTTTCAGTTCTTGGCGGCGCTAATATTGACAACGTATGCGAGTCACCTTTTTCTAAATTAATAATCGTAGAGTTTTGAACATAATCGTTACTATTTTCGATAATTAAGTAGGGAATAAAAACTGACATAGAACTAGAAGCAGATAATTCTACATTCTGAAAAAAACCGCCTTCTAAAGTAGTTATCCCAACTTCCAAGTCTCCTTCGCTTGGATTACTATCTGAAGAGGAAAAACACCCACTAAGAGGTGCAGATAACATCAGAAGAACAAGTAATGTTGCAACATTCGTCCGACCCATGTCATTGTCGAAAAGGATATTATTGTTGAACTAAACGGTCAACAGTTAATTCGCCTCGTCTTTTCCAGCCCACCATTCAGGATCTTTTGACTCATCAGTATTATTGATTAATTCACTACCAGAAACCAGAGGGGCAGTGGTTGTGAATGACGAAGGCCCTTGTGATATTTTCGTAGTTTTTTCCGGAGATTTTAGCGTAAAAGCAAAAATCCCTCCAAGCAGCATGAACAAAACTCCACAACAAGCAAAAAGACCCCCACCAATTGTGGCAAAAAATCCTGTTGCTCCTTCGACGATTTCGTCTCCTAATACCTCCCACATTGGTACAAGATGAACATCAGCATTAGAATTAATTGTATACTCTCCTTTATTGTAATCCCAGAAGCTGATTGTACCCATATGGTACCAACCATCAGGATCATTTTCGTGACCCATTGGCTTGCCTCCCTCTTCGGTACATTCATCATTCTCGTACCAATTCTCTCCAGTGCTATTTTCCATAGTTAAAGTGAATGTATCGCATCGAACATTATCTCTAACCATTACCAGAACATCTTCTGAAAAATCATAATCAGTACTGCCGTCTAAATTATTCCAATTGGAATTCTTTTCTACATCCCATTGACCTACATCTTTGAGTTGACTCCCCCCGCCAATGGCCATAGCTATCCCTGCCAGAGTTATCACCAAGCCAAGTGCCAAGAATATTTTGCTTGCGGGGTGCATGTACCTGCTACGAGGAGGCCGATATTTAATTTAATTCAAATATTCGCAACTTATTTACTCTTTAACAGGGCATGTGTTAATACCAAATGCCCGATAAATGTAACAGTTGCCAGATAACGTATTGAATATCAAAACGCCTGCAATAAAAATAAATGCAAACTCTATAGAAGTTAAATTTTCAAAAGAATAGGCAATAATTAGTAAAAATAAAGCAACAAATAATCTTATTCCACGATCTAATTTACTTTGGTTTAATATTAGCAAATTCATATTTAACTACCTTCTGTATACGCTTCAGGCCAAGAAGATTTAATGGTTTTTTTACCGAATGATACAATTATTTACCTCAAAGCGTACCGTATTAGCATAGGTTGACTGTTTTATGAGCGATGTAGTGAGAAGGAAGGAAGCAATTACTCAAGATTTTGAAAAGAAAACGGTAAATGGTTTTGTTGGTTTATTTCTACACATAATTTTTGGATTTTTTAATTTATTCCTACTTATTATTGGAAGTGCACATCCAATCCTCGGTGCAATGTCATTCCTTATTTTATTAATTACCGGGCCTTTATGGCTTTGTTATTGGAATAGTTACGTCACTATTGGTCCAAATACTGCCGTAGCGGTACAGTTCTTTGGTAAATATGCAGGAACTGTGAACGAAGAAGGTTTTCACTTCTTCATGAATCCATTATATAATAAGCAAAAAATTTCTTTACGTATAAGAAATTTTGAATCTGCTAGATTAAAGGTAAATGATGTAAATGCCAACCCTATCGATATCGGAGCGGTCGTAGTTTGGAGAGTATTTGATGCAGCAGAAGCTCTTTTTGAAGTCGACCACTATGATCATTATGTGCAGATTCAAAGTGAAGCGGCGCTTCGTGCAATGGCAACAGCATATCCATATGACATAATTGAAGATAAGGACATAGGGGGAATATCATTATCCAGTCATCAAGAAGAAATTGCTGAATTACTTCAAGCGTCAGTAGAAGATCGTCTGAAGCAAGCAGGCATAGAAGTTCTTGAGGCGAGAATAAGCCATCTTGCTTATTCCCAGGAAATCGCCCAAGCCATGCTCCGTCGCCAGCAAGCTAGCGCAGTAGTGGCAGCAAGAAGCGAAATCGTTAGAGGCGCAGTTGGAATGGTCGAAGAAGCATTAGAGCAACTTAGTGAGAAGAAAATAATCGATCTCGATGAAGATAAAAAAGCAACCATGGTTAGTAATTTACTAGTTGTTCTTTGTTCTGAAACAGATACCACACCTGTAGTTAATACCGGAACAATATATTGATTTTTATTCTGGTGCAGAGGACAGGATTTGAACCTGCGAAGCACTACGCACTGGGACCTCATCCCAGCCCCTTTGACCACTCGGGTACCTCTGCCTTACAATTACCCAAATGCCTTACATATATCAGAATGGCGAAACAGACAGTAAGTATTAGTAAGTATCTAAACCATACTTTTGCGCCAGAGGAACTTCCTCTCCTGTCTTTGCATAATAGTACATTGAGGCTTTATTTACAGCATCACAAGCAGTGAAGAAAAGACTGGATATTGCTATACCTATTACGATTAAGATGAATGCTAATGCTGCGCCAATTTCTCCAAAAACAAAGAGTGGTAAACAAATGACAATAATAGTCAATATTACGATAAAATTAATTATTCCTGTCCCCGCACTAGCAACAATATTTTCACCCCAAGTTTTCGCGAATAACTTTGGACTTTTTTCCATGCTTTCAAACACTCCACTTTTCTCTAGAACAATCATTGGAACGACAAAGAACGTAGTCATCCACCACGCAAACCGAATCAACTCAGCAATTATTCTTCCAATTATGGCCACTATTATATTATCAGAACTTGCCATCCCTTCAAAGAAGCCAATAATTACGCCCACAGTACCTGAAACCAGTCCCCAAGCAAAGATCTGAGGTAGACATTTCATCGCTTGATCAATTCCATAAAAGAAACTCGGATTTCTACCTGTAGTTAATCTCTCATACGCACTGGCAACTATAGCAGCATTCCAAAAAACTGTGATTATAGATACAACGAAATAACTCACAAAAGTACCCACTGCGGCTCCACTTTCTAATCCCTCATCATTTCCAAAGACAAACCCAATCCCTCCAGTGAAAGTCAATATCAATCCAAAGCTTAGAATAGACATTATGGCTGAGAATAATACATAAATTATTAATTCAGGATCAGCCTTTACCACATGAATACCTAGTTTTGTTATCCTCCATCCTCTTCTAAATCGATTCCTAAGCCCAAACACATTTCTATTGGTTCGACGCTGACCCATCAGATTTTCCATATGTATTGATTAATTGATTAACTATTCAACTTTCCGACTATAAAATCTTCAGATCTCTGAGATGATATCATTTATCGCAACTATGCCTTCTTTACTTACAGATGCATACCATCTCGACCAACCAGGATATGTTTTTTCAGAAATTCTAACAAACTCTCCTTTCTCAAAAGATTCAGATATTGTTTTGCAGGGAGGCGCAGGACCAGTCAATTCGATTTTTGCCTCCCCAATTTGAAATTTTGCGCCAACTTTCATCAGATTCCAATCTAGTCCCTGAATAGTGAGGTTTTCTCCAGTAGTTCCAGGTTGAATAGGATGACCTTCTTTTTGTAGAGCCAAGATTCTTTCCATTGAAAATAAACAAACAGCCCTAGTGGGCCCTCCATGATATTGCAAATCATTTTGCTTGTCTCCTTCCACGTTATTTTTCCCGAGAAATACTTGTGAAACAGGAAATTTAGGTACCCCCCCGTCTTTCCTGATATTTATTGAATTCACCATTGCCATAAATTTCACCATTTTAAGACATATTTTCTAGAATATCAAGGGTCTCTTTAACCATTCTTTCTTTATCAAATCTTTTTTCGGTAGTTTCTCTAGCCGCTATTGAAATAGAATTTCGAAGTTTAGAATCGGTCCCCAATTTTCTTATTGAACTAACTAATTCGCCCATATCCCCGGGCTTTATGAATAGCCCATCGAGATCATGTGTAATGACGTCAGCATTGCCTCCAATTTCAGATGAAATAGTTGGAATACCATGAGACATTGCTTCTAATAGGGCTAGAGGCAACCCCTCGTATCTCATAGTTGGAATCAAATATATATCAGCCGCTGCATATATCCTTGCTAATTCATCATCATCAACTCGTCCATGAAAAGTCACTTTATCCTCAACTTCAAGTTTTTGAGCCAGCACTTTCAACTCACCTAGGTAGGCCCCAGTTCCTACAATATCTAGGTGCAAATCTAAATCCTCAATTTGATGCACAGCCATTATTGCTTTTTGAAAACCCTTCTGACGATCAGCCCTCCCCGTACAAAGCATATTCAACGTCCCATTGTTTTCTATAAAATCAGATTTCTTAGGTAATTTTATCCCATTCTCTATAACTCGTACCTTATTCTTTGAAAACAAAGAAAAATCTCTTTTGAGTGTAGGAGATACAAGTATTATTTTTGATGAATTTCTCCTCATAGGAAATTCCCAAAATAGACATCTTCTGAATAAATGCAAAGGGGTCAAAATCATCCAATGCCAATATCGAGGTCTCTTATCTGCCGAAGAAAGAAAAGAAAGTAATTCAGTTCTTAAGGAACCATGGCAAACTACTGCCATGGGAATATGGAGTTTATTCGCCCAAGACATAACTCCCGTCGCTGCAAACTCGTTACTATGAATAATATCGATAGGGTTTTTTTGATGAATTTCTTTAACTAATGTTTTCGATTTATTAAACCAATTTCTTGATAATTTGGTAGGTTTAGATGGATTGAGATAGTGTACAACATACCCTTCTTTTTTTTCTATCTCTAGATTATCAGGGTGTGAAGTTGTAACTACAGTAACTTGATGGCCCTTAGCAACATATCCTTCACACAAGTCTACACATTGTCTTTGGAAACCACCAAAGCCGTGCGCAAGAGTCGAACGAGTCATCACTAGAATGTGCATGGAATAAACAAATGAAAGGCTTGAGAGTTATAGGTCTATTCTCTACAAGAGTTAGTGTAAACAAATATTTCTCACTATTAGTCAAACGATGAAAGTGAAATAAGATATGGCGGGTGGCAATTATGAGTTGTTACCAATGCCAGAGGTAGATGTATTTCTAATCGGTGCACCTAAAGCAGGCACTACTTGGCTTTCTTATGTCCTCGATCAACATGATGAGATTAATCTTTCAGACCCTAAGGAGCCGAATATAATAGCATCTCACAAAGGTACCTTTATTCGTACGGACGAAGAACCAGATTGGTCTCATTTTGAAAAACATTTTAATGGCCAAGGACTCAAATTGGATGCTTCAGTCCATACTTTTGCCTGCCCACTATCTCCATCAAGAATCCGCAATCATTTACCAAATGCGAAATTTATTCTTTGTTTAAGAGAACCCGTGGCACGTTCGTTTAGTCATTGGAATATGGTTTTGAATACTAAGGAGGCATCTGCAAATAATACCGATTGGAGTACCTTTGAAAAAGCTTGGAAAGACGCGCGTTTATCCGATGATTCTTTGTATGGGTCATCAATGAATAGGTGGTTGAAAGAATTTGATTTAGATAAGTTTGTGATTATAGATAGTGATCGACTAAAATCAAATCCAATTAGTGCTTTAAGAGAAATTGAGAACTTTCTTGAAATCCAAAACCATGAATATAATCTCGATGAATCCAGACATTCTAACAGTGCCGCCTCCCGAAGACCTATCACATTTTTAGGAAAATCAGCCCGAGTAATATTCTCAATTATTCCCGATATAATAAAACTTCCAATTGTTAAAATGTTACAGAAAAGAGATTTCAACATCTATAATTTGCCAATACTAAGTAAGAGAGGAATTTCACATAAATTAGATGATACACATTACAAAATTTGTGGCGAGGAGCTAATTGAAGAATTAGAAATATTACAAAAACTCACAGGTTTCAACGTCGAAATCTGGTGTGATGAGATAAATCGCCGCATATGAATAAAATCACGCTGAATAGCCAAATCTTTCCAATATTGATTTATTCTCTTGTGCAAATACGGACAATTCTTCATTTTGTTTATATGCAAAAGCGCGACTATAATCCACCATCGTTTCTATTTCTCTTAG
>ENA-UZWS01008161-UZWS01008161.1-metagenome-genome-assembly--contig:-Day-3-25m-contig-8161_pt1 | contig 18290 bp, 19 predicted proteins | sample MGYA00260343_ERZ794903 | MGnify/ENA metagenome assembly ERZ794903
ATATAACCACCTTGACATCCGAATGCTTTTCCTAATGTTCCATTGACAAAATCAACTCTATCTTGTAGTCCTAGTTTTTCAAGATATCCAGCACCAGTTGCGCCGTATAAACCTACAGCATGAACTTCGTCGCAATATGTGACTGCACCAAATCTATCAGCTAGTTTTACTATGCGCTCGATATCACTAGTAGAGCCATCCATACTATAAACACTTTCAAATACAATACACGGTGTGCCAGATACTGTTTTAAGAATATCTTCCAACTCTTGCATATTGTTGTGTTCAAATATATGTTTAGTTGCACCACTATGTCGGATACCTTGTATGAGGCTTGCGTGATTCTTACTATCGCTGATGAATTCAATATCTGGAATAATTTTACTGAGTGCTATTAGACTCCATTCATTGGCAACATATGCACTAGAGTATAACAAAGACGACGGTTTGTTGTGCAATTGCGCTATTTCGTATTCTAATGCAACGTGATAATGGCTGGTTCCGCTTATGTTTCTGGTTCCGCCACTACCTGCTCCGGTTTGATCTAGTGCGGTATGCATCGCATCTAGTACAACTTTATGTTGTCCCATACCTAAATAATCATTGCTACACCAGTTTACAATATTTTTAATGTTATACGGGCCGTAATGTATTGCTTGCGGATATGAACCACGTTCTCGCAAAATATCGTTGAATACTCTATAGTTTCCTTGCAACTTCAAAGTGTCAATCACACTTTGAAATTTGTTTTTATCTATCATTTAAGCCAAGCTGTTCTAAGTCCAAGATCTTTGCGTCTTTGGTACTCTTGTTCGCTTCCTGGATATCTCCAAGCCCATATTGCAACCAGTGCCATAAAGCCTCCGCTCCATAGTACAGCTTTGATATTACCTGTACTGAACCATACAAATGCTATACTTGTACTCATAGTAGCAATCATAAAATATTTAAATTTTGTGGGAAATATTCGCTTTTCACTCCATCCTCTTAAAAATGGGCCAAACAGTTTATGGTTCATAATCCAATTGTGCATACGGTCACTGCTTTTTGCAAAACAGTAGGCAGCACCAACAGCAGGTGTACTCCAAGGAAGCCCGGGCAAGTATACACCAATAAAGGCAACGCCTACTAGTAAACAGCCCAATGTAAACCAAAACGCTTTCTTAATATTCATAATTTTTCTTTCCGTTAAATACTATGTTAATATTATTTATCAGCTTGACTAATCGTATAGAATCAGCTATAATCGTATATAATTGGAGATATGAATGCATATTGTAACAGGCGCCGCCGGGTTTATCGGCAGCAACATGGTAAAACACTTAAACAAACAAGGACATACAAACGTCGTTTGTGTGGACACTCTCAATCAACACAAAGTGGCAAATCTTGCAGGGCTTGAATTTGCAGACTTTATAAGTCCAGATGAATTGTTGTTGAAAGATTTTGAAGATGTTACAGCTTGTACATTGTGGCACCTAGGCGCTAATAGTAAAACCAGTAGCGACGATTGGGATAGTATCTATCACAACAATGTAGTTTACACAAGAAAATTATCTAATAAGTTTAAAAATATTGTATTTGCTAGTAGTGCAAGTGTGTATGGTGACAACATCGACACACAAGAAGTTACCAGTAATCTAGCACCTAAGAATATGTATGCTGCTACTAAAATGATGTGTGATAACAGTTTTTTGAATAACCCATATGTATCTAAAATTCAAAGTTGGCGTTTCTTTAATGTGTATGGAAACAGAGAACATCACAAAGTACATGCCGGAATGGCAAGCCCATACAGTAATTTTATACACCAAGCAAAAACAACAGGTGTAATCAAACTGTTTGACAACAGTCACGAAGTACTCAGAGACTTTATTTGTGTTGACGATGTTGTGGAGATTATGTATAAGATCTATATGAACAAGAATAAAAGTTTCATAAGTAATCTGGGAACAGGCAGCACATATAGTTTTCAGCAATGGGGAGATCTTATTGCTAAACATTATAATGCTGAAATAGAATACATACCAGTGCCAGAGGAATTACAAAAAATCTATCAAAAATATACATGCAGTGACAACAACTACCTAATGTCTAACCTAGAGAATTATAAGTTTACTACACCTGAAGAATTTGTAGAGGCTAATCTATGAAAGTATTAGTGTTTGGTGATGTGATCGTCGACAAGTATATCTATGGTACTAGTACAAGAATTAGTCCAGAAGCGCCGGTACCTGTTGTGACCTTTCAAAAAGAAAAAGAATCACTAGGCGGCGCCGGACTGGTGTATGAAAACTTAAAAAGCCTAGGTGTAGATGCAACACTACTACAAACAGAACAGCCACGCAGTGTTAAGACCAGAATAATATGTGACGGGCATTATATTACACGCATTGACGATGATAAAGATGCAGATTCAAATGCAGTATTAGCTAACGTATTACGCAGTGACTTTTCCCAATGGGATTATGTTATACTAAGTGACTACGACAAGGGTGTATTAGACAATGCAAAACAAATTATTGCACACATAAACAGTCAAGGTCCTAAAGTAATTGTAGATCCAAAACGATATGCACACGACTATGAAGGCGCTTGGTTAGTAAAACCCAACAATAGCGAATACACTAAGTTTGAATTTGACAAATGGCAGGGTAATATTATTACCACAGACGCAGGTCATAGTGTGAGTGCTACAATAGACGATGTTGACTATACCGTTCCTGTAGAACAAGTTGAAGTCAATGACGTTACTGGTGCAGGAGATTGTTTTTTAGCTGCATTTGTGTATGCACTTACTAAAGGTTACAGTCATAAAAAATGTTTAGAAATTGCAGTTAATGCAAGCACACAAAGTGTTAAGCACACTGGTACATACGTTTTAACTAAACAGGATGTAGAACGTACTAAAGTGTTTACTAATGGCTGTTTTGATATTGTGCATCGAGGACATATTGAAATGCTCAAGGCTAGTAAACAATTGGGAGACTGGCTAGTAGTAGGTGTTAATACAGATCACAGTGTTCGACGTCTTAAAGGTGAATCTAGACCTGTCAATAATGAAAGTGACAGAAAAGTTCTGCTGGAGAGTTTAGACTTTGTTGATGAAGTAATACTGTTTGACGAAGATACTCCGCTGGAATTAATACAACGTGTACAGCCAAACATAATTACAAAAGGCGGCGACTATACAGTAGACACAGTTGTAGGTAATCAACTTGCAAAAGTTGTGATACTACCTACTGTAGAAGACTACAGTACAACCAGAACAATTGAGGTGATAAATGGAAAATAAAATAATAATTGACAACGCATTAGATCAACAATCATTTGACGCTCTGTATGATCATATGATGGGACCAGGATTTGAATGGTATTTTAATCCTGGAATTGTAAAGGATAATACAACCGATTATCAGTTTATACATGCAATAGATAATGGATACTATATGACATCTCCTCATAATTATAGTTTTATTTTTCCTATTAATGATATCTTAGCACCACAAGCGATTATTAGAACTAAAGCGAATTTAACTGGAAGAACTGATAAAGTAGTAGTACACGGATTTCATAATGATGTACATGCAACTGGATCATTGACCGCTGTATATTATGTCAATTCAAATGATGGACATACTGAGTTTGAAGATGGAGACAAAGTTCCTAGTGTTGCAAATAGATTAGTAATATTTCCTTCAAGATTAAAGCACAGTGGAACTAGTTGTACAAATCAACAAAGGCGTGTAGTAATTAATTTTAACTATATACCTTGGAGAGATAACAAATACTGGCGACAATTAATGACACCGGAAGATATCAAATATCGACAACATTGGGAGCAAGGAATGAATTTACCAACTGACAGTAAAGGAGTGCTCATTAAATGACACAGCTTAACGGGGTACAAGAAAAAGGCTGGGGACGAGAATTAATTTTTGCCACCAATGACAAGTACTGTGGCAAACTTATGTTTTTCGACAAAAAAGGCGCTAAGTTTAGTATGCACTTTCATAAAGAAAAAGACGAAAGCTGGTATGTAATGAATGGCAGTTTTACATTACATATTATGAATACAGACAATGCTGAATTAGAAACTCATGTGTTACACAAAGGAGACTCATGGCGTAACGAGCCCATGCTTCCTCATCAATTACTTGCAATGGAAGATAACAGTATTATTGTAGAAGTAAGTACACCTGACAGTGTAGAAGATAATTATCGAATTGCTAAAGGTGACAGTCAGAAATGAGTATCAAGTTAAATTAAAAACTATCTAACCAGTTTGGCAAGTCTAGTTTGTCTTTTTGACGTTCGTATATAGTAGTGATCTTCTCTACCATTTCTGTGTTGTTTAAGATTAAGTAAGCGCCTCGGTGTAATGGCTTTGGCCAACAGTCTATACTAACCCAAGCATAGCCTGCACTTTCATGATTGCACTGAGGAATAAACTCTTCAAATACTGTAACACAAAACGTATTGTAGGTAAACTTTTTATCTTCACTTAAAAATGTATGTAGTGGATAAACTTTTTCAATGTCAGGTAATGGCCCGAGCTCTTCTTTGCATTCACGCAGTAGTGTTTCAATTGGACGTTCTTTACGTTCTGCTTTGCCGCCCCAAAAACTCCATTTAAGTGGATGACTTGATTTTTTGCTTCTTTGTTGCAGCATGATTTTGCCTGTGTCAAGGGCAAGAAAACAGCATCCACTTGCTTTTATCATTATATGTATAGTCGCCAAAATCCAGGATTATATGTGCCTTCATAGCTGTTAACCCAGTTAGTGCCTGTCCATTTTAAACTATCTAGTGTTGTAGAATTAGTAGTATATTCTACAGTACTAACGTTACTTGAATCAAATACTACATCCCAACTAACACCGTTGTATTGAATAATATCGTTTACACTAGCAGTACTACCACCCCATCCTCCTGGTGTCCCCAACGGAAGGACTGATGTAATTAAATATCTATCGCCGTTTGCGGCAGCTGTTAGTGTTCCATCACCTGGGTAATTAAATTGAGGATCTATAACTGCATCCACTGATGTTTGTGTATTACTAGGAATTGTACTGCTATCAACAGTAACATTAAGCAAGTTTGGATTACCGTTTAGTGTATCAATTGTGCCTATAATATCGTTGTTGACAGATCCGGGGTCAGCAGATGTTTTGAATCTTATTTGACTTATATCATTTCTGAACTCGCCAAAACTTTCAAACACAGTTGGCCACTCTAATAGATTTCCTTGGGCATCGAATTCACTACCTGTTAAACTAAGCAACTGTGCAGTAGCATTTCCGTTTGCATCAGCTTCAAATTTTACTTTGTGCTGATCCAGCGTAACAACTTGATAGCTGGTAAAGATAGGATTATAATTTCCGCCTGCTCTAAGATCTTCTAATCCAGCACTATCTACTTCGTCGATATTGTCAATAATAGTGTGAATCACAGTGTTGCGTAATACTTTAGCAGGAGGATTAATTAGTATAGGTAGTTGGAACGTAAGTGTACTGATATCGATAATATCATCTACACCGCTGGGTATTGCTCGCATACTCCATGTGGTACTAATAAGTTCTACGTAGCTGAGTGTACTCCAGTCTAATGGATTATCGTTGGTGTGTATGTTTAGTGTTGGATTAAACAGTACAAGTATTTGCTCTAGCAGTTGTAGTTTTTGCTCTGTGTTTGATGTCCACAAATCAACTTGCATTGTTAATGTGTAAGGTACAGGCTGATGACGCTTAATACTGTATACGTTGCCTACTTCGTTTTCATAACTACCAGTTTCTTCGTTATATTTCTTTTCGTAGACAGGAAGCGTTTCTTCAAACTGTGGATAAGTTCTACTCTGTGGAGCAGTTTCTAATCCAGTAACATGACAACTAATAAACGGTGTTGTTTGTAGCATATTCTCAGAATTTTCTCTGACAATGTGTGCTGCCATTCTACTAACATCGCCGTAGCGTACAGGAACAGTTTGATAAACTATAGTACCTTCTTTATTAGTATGCATTGCAACTTGAAATCCAGCAAAGATACGAATAAATTGCTGAATGTATTTGCGCATTTGCTTATCGTAGAAGTAAGGTACCGCTGTTATTTTTGAACTTTCATATGCCATTATGTGTTATCCGCTTTTGGTTTTATTACTTCGCTCATCGGCTGTAGTGATTCAAATTCTCTATCTTCAACTATGCTAGTGCCATTTTCAAAAATGTAATCACTTGCGTTGTAGGTTTTGTCTGTCCACGTTTGTTCTGTGATATTATCGTACAGTCTGTGCCATTTTGTCCCTCGGCGAACAAACATTCTATTGGGAACAAAGTCATTTCTAATAAAATAATCACCTTCACCGGGATCGCTTGGAAATTGATCACCTGTTGCTATCGCCTCACCGTGATTATACGTGTTATCTTTGTTAACAATACCGCCGCTGGTTGCATGATCGTATCCGAACAAATGATCCCGCATACTTGTTCCGTTTGGATCCTCAGCATCTGCCGCAGATATAATAGCGTCACTGATGTTAAATTCTGCTTTGTATGTGCTAACGTCATTTTTGAGACTATCAGCATCACTGCTATCGCCGAGTATATCGTAGTATTCTTGACTGTCTGTTAGTGGGCTTAGTTTGACTCGCCAAATATGCGGATACCAAGTTTGGCTAAATCCTTCTGCACCTCTGTTGGCGTCATTGACAACATAATATTTGTTTACTGCGGCTTTGTCACTGCTCAATAGTAGTGCATCTCTGAGATGCGGAAGTTCTAGTACATCTCCGGGCATAAGTTTTCTGCCCATTATCTCTACCATTTCATTCATGTGAAATGTCATATACAACATATCATTACTGAGAAACAATCCAAACTGTGTTAGATCAAAGTCTGTGTCTTGTACATTGTATACTCCACGCATTTCATATACATCTGGATCATATTTACGATCTCTGTTTTCTAAAAATAATAAGTCTTGTATTTTTGTTTCGTTGATAATACCGTCAACATTAATAAATTCTCCACTTAGTGGATCTACTTCTCTGCCATCGATGTAGTTAGGCTGACTAGGGTCATTCTTATCACCTATGTTAGCGGGCCCTACATACTTGTGTACATGGACACCAGTTCCTCCTATGCTAAACTGTTCACGGATACTCCTATCCATAAAGTGATAATCATTAGTTTTCGTCGGTTTATATAGTGTTAAACGTGGCATACGTATATTTATGACTATCATGGCTCTTGACAAATTTAAAAAAGATGCTAAATTAGTAATATAACAACCAGGAGAACTCCTATGGCGAGTGTTCGTAGTCTTACTAAAAAACCTAAAAAGAAAACAGTATCTAAAGGACCACGTCGTGGTGCTAAAGGTCTACTAGCGCCTAGCTTTGATAATTGGGAAAAGTTGGACGGTGCTAAGTTTCACAGACTTAAAATTAATGTAAGTGATTTTTGGTATCAGAACTTCAAACACAATGACACAATCGAGTGGGCATTTGAGTGGATGAAAGATAATGGTTATAATAAAACTGATATTAACAGTGTAAAGAAAGCAGCCAAGCATGAGCAAGTGCTAGGAATTCGTTGTAAAATGTTGTTAGACGGTTGCCCTGATTATAATGAAAAAGAGCAAGAGTATTGGCAAGCGTGTCCTGGAACCTCAGGTGATGTTCGTCCTATGACAGACTATATTGCTACTAAGATTGAGAAGTATATCGAAGTTGGCAAAGATATTCTAGAAGAGAAAAAAGTTGAGGATAGCAAAAAGAAAAAAGTACATGTTCCAACTATTCAAGAACGTCTCCAAGACGCTACCATTGATAAACTAGAAGACATGGACGTTTGGTTAGACGACTGGATGCGTGACAGCAAAAAGAATCCTTTGCTCAAGCAGAATCCTCTACAGTACTTTAAAAAGCACGAAATGAATCTAGGCCATTTACGTTTTGTTAGTGAGTTCTTTAAAGGTGCGCATGAAGAAATGCAAGAACTAAATGAGTTACCCGCTCCTAAGAAACGTGATGATATGCAAGCACAACTTGCAGAAGGATATAGCTCGTACAGTAAAAAAGAAATCAAGGAACTAACAGATTTTTATAAACGACTGTTTGATGCAATTGAAATTATAAAAGCTGAAAAGAAGCAAACAAGAGCAATTCGCAAACCCAAAGTTAAAAGTGCGCAAGAGCTGGTTAAGAAACTCAAGTTTAAACCAAGTGACGGAGACTTTGGTATTGCTAGTATCAATCCAAGCGATATCATTGACGCAACTGCACTAGTTGTGTTTAACACAAAAAATCGTAAACTGGGCGTATACTATGCAGAAGATCACACTACGTTTAAAGTCAAAGGAACTACATTACAATTCTTTGACGAAACAACAAGTGTACAAAAGACAGTACGAAAGCCAGAAGAGATTTTACCACAGTGGAAAAAGGTTACCAAGCACAAGCTAAAAACACAGTTTGGATATCTTAAAACTACTGAAACTAAAATGAATGGTAGGTTCAACGCAGATACTATCATCTTAAAAGCCTTTAAGTAATAAATACTTGTATGGCATTTAAAGATGATTTGATCAAAGAAATAGAACTACGATTAGGTGGACAGATGGTTGACGTTGAACTCGATCCTGAACACTATGACCTGGCTATTAAAAAGAGCTTCGAGAAGTATAGACAACGCAGTGAAAACAGCGTTGAAGAATCTTTCATTCCGTTGGAAATGAAAGTAGAGATCAGCGAGTATACACTAGCAAATGAAGTTATTGACGTTATGGATATATACAGGCGCAGTAGTGGAACATTGAATGGTAGTGGCGGCGGTGATATCGAACCTTTCGAAACCGCATACTTAAACAATTACCTAATGCATAGTGGCAGAGCTGGCGGCATGAGTACATTTGATGCACTAGCTCAACACAGAGAAACATTGGGTAGAATGTTTGGCGAAAACTTTACATTTACTTGGAACACTGTAACAAAAAAACTTCTAGTACATAGAAAGATTAAAGCAGATGACACTGTGTATCTGCATGTGTATAAGAAACGTAGTGATGAGGAGTTATTGCAAGATCCGTATTGTATGCCGTGGATTAAAGATTATTCATTAGCACATGCAAAGCTAATATTAGCAGAAGCACGTGGTAAGTTTAACACCATTGCTGGCCCGCAAGGTGGCACTAGTTTAAACGCTGACGCACTACGCAGTGATGCGCAAATGTCAATTGACAAACTAGAAGATGATCTCAAATATTTTGCTGAAGGTCAATCTGGTCTTGGTGTTATTATAGGTTGACATCTTTTAAAATTTACGCTAAACTGTAAAAAATACGAATTTACGGAGTAGCGTATGATTATCGGTATATGTGGACTTATAGGAAGTGGCAAAGGAACTGTTGCTGATATCCTAGTTGAAAATCATAACTTTCAAAAAATTAGTTTTGCTGACAAGCTCAAAGACGGAGTTGCCGCAGTATATGGATGGGATAGAGATATGCTGGAAGGCGATACTGATCGAAGCCGTATATGGCGTGAAAAAGAAGACGAGTATTGGACAAAAGAAACAGGTAGAACGGTTACACCTAGACTAGTACTACAGGAATTTGGCACAGATTGTATGCGTAATGGTTTCTATGATGGCATATGGGTTAGTCTTGTTAAACAACAAATATTAAACAATCCAGATGTAAATTGGGTAATACCCGATGTAAGATTCCCCAATGAAATGCGTATGATTAATAGTGTACAAGGTCAAGTGTGGCAAGTACGCAGAGGCGACATGCCAAAATGGTTCTACGACAGAAGAGACAGAGGCACTGAGCCTGTAGACATACACCCCAGTGAATGGCATTGGATTGACAGCGACAGTGCGTTTGATGAAATAGTCAGCAATGATACAACATTAGATCAACTACAATCTAAAATACACGATATAATTAACTACTAGGTTAACCTTCATATCCCCCCTGATATATAGTGGTTCTGGTAAATACTACTAGCAATTACTTTACAGAGGAGCAAAATTATGGCATTAGTATCACCAGGTGTAGAGGTCCAAGTAGTAGATGAAAGTGCATACGGTGCTCCAGGCGCCGGCACAGTACCATTACTATTGATCGCTACTCGAACAGACAAAGCCGACCCTACAGGCAGTGAAGCTGACGGTATTGCCAAGTACACTAAAAAGACTCAAGCTGGTAAACCTATTAAAGTTACTAGCCAACGTGAGCTTACACAGTACTATGGTAATCCAACATTCACAGAAAACAGTAGTGGTCTAATTATACAAGGCAGTGAGACCAGCGAATACGGTCTTATGACTGCATACAGTTATCTAGGACAAGGCAATACAGCATACGTTGTTCGTGCAGATGTTGACCTAGCACAACTTGACAGTACTGCAACCGAACCAACAGCGGCATATGCTATAGGTAATGGTTTGTGGTTAGACACAGATTTTTCAAAATATGGTATTCATCAATGGGATGTAACTAACAGCAGTTGGGAAAACAGAGTACCAGCAGTTGCAGTGAACGCAACTGGTTCACAAACAGACATCGACGGTGATGTTGCATTTGACCCAACTTCATTAGCAACACCAAGTGCAGCAACAAATGGAACATTCCTAGTTGTAGTACACACAGATAACGAAGTAGCAGTTACAGCAAATAGACAAATGAGTTTGCAGTGGTTCTACGGTGTAGGCGGCGCATGGGAACTCTTAGATTCGAGTGCTGTATTGACTACTGGTGAAACAGTAACTTATGATGCACACTATAATGCTCCGGGCTCACCTGGTGCAAACGATATTTGGATTAAACTAACAAGTCCAGGCAACGGTATGGACTTAGACTTCTGGCGCTATGATAATAGTGTTGCACGTTTTAACAGTGTAACAGTACAGGGTTTTAGCACTACACAAACAGACGGCACAGGCGCAATTGGCGACTTTGATCCAGCAGATGGTTCAAGTGTAACCAACTTATCAGCATCAAGTGCATTACTAGGAAATCTATTAATTGACCAACAAGCTAACACAAGAGCTACAATTGTTATTCGTGAAATTGATGCAGGCGGAGGAGCTGGTCCGTTACTTGCTCCTGATGTTCAAGCAGATCCAGCAACGCCAACTGCAGGCTCAGCAGATGGCACTTATTGGTTTGACAACGATATTGATTCATTGGATCTTTATCAAGTAGACGGTGCAACCTACACACCAGTTACAGCAACTTACAGTCAAACAGCACCTAATGCACCAAGTGCAGGTGATATCTGGATTGACACACTACAAAGTGCTGAAAATCAAGCTAACGAACGTGACTATCCAAAAATTTACAGACGCAATACAGCTAACAGTGGATGGATCAAACATGTTAATACAGATCAAAGTACTAGCAATGGTGTATTATTTGCAAACATCAGTGATGTAGGTGCAGATGCTACCAATGGTGGTAATGCAACTCCAATCGTTGGCGCACCAAGTGCATTAGTTTATCCAAACGAAATGATTGTTGTAAACATGGCACAAAGTAGAAACACAGTGCGTGAATGGAATGCAACAGCAACGAAAAGTGCAGGACACCCTACTCCGTCCGTTCCTGGTGCTTGGAGAAACGCAGCGGCTAATCACGCAGATGGAAGTGGTAGCTTTGGACGTTATGCACAGCGCAAGGTAATTGCAACTGGCATGCAAGCGGCAGCGGCAAATACAGATCTCAGAGATCCAACATTACGCTTTAGCTTAATTGCTGCACCAAATATGCCTGAGTTGATTGACGAAATGGTAACATTGAACAGTGATAGAGGCGAAACAGCATTTATTATTGTTGATAGTCCATTACGTAAAAATCCAACAGATATTATTACTTGGGTACAAAACAACAACAATGCTAGCGAAAACGGTGAAGATGGCTTGATTACAAACAACACATACAGTGCAGTTTACTATCCAAGTTGTCAAACAACAGAACCATTAAATGGTAATACAGTTGTATGTCCTGCAAGTCATATGGCACTATACACATATGCTTACAATGATAATATCAGCTTCCAGTGGTTCCCACCAGCAGGCACAACACGTGGTGTAGTACAAAATGCTACTAGCGTTGGTCACATGACAACAGAAGGCGAATTTAAGCCGTTGAGTCTAAACCAAGGACAGCGTGACGCAATGTACACTGTTAAGTTGAATCCTATCACAACCTTCCCAGGACAAGGTACGATTGTATTTGGACAGAAAACTCTGCACACAACTACAAGCGCACTGGATCGTGTGAACGTTGCTAGATTGGTAGCATATCTCAGAGATAGATTTGATGAGTTAGCTCGTCCGTTCTTGTTTGAGATCAATGATCAACTTACTAGAGATAGAGCTAAAATTGTGTTTGAAAGATTCTTAGCAGATATTTTAAGTCGCAGAGGACTATATGACTTTGCTGTTGTGTGTGATACAAGTAACAACACACCAGCACGTATTGACCGTAATGANNAAAAAGCAGTTGAGTTCATTTATATCCCGATTAGAGTAGTAAATACAGGCACAATCAAAGCAATTAACTAAAAAATTAACATAATACTTAATTAGGCGTCTTAGGGCGCCTAATTTTTTGACTGATAATCATAAATACGTATAGCCGGTATTACAAGGAGATAGAGATGGCAGTTATCACAACATTAGGTGTTCCAGACAATCAAGGAAACACAACAACAATTATGCCTAAGCTCGCATATCGTTTTAGAGTAACATTTATTGGAGAGGGATTTAGTGCCACTCCTACTAGGAGTGTTATGACAGTAGGAAGACCAAGTCTTACACACGACGAAGTAGTTTTAGATGCATACAACTCAAGAATTTATCTAGCAGGAAAGCACACATGGGATCCGATCTCAGTTGTACTCAGAGATGATGTAGACAGTGCAGTGCTTAGAGAACTAAACAACCAACTAAACAGACAAGTAGACCATGCTAACCAAGCAAGTTCAAGAGCTGGTAGTGGGTATAAATTCCAAATGAAAGTAGAAAGTTTGGATGGCGGAAACCCAACACCCGGAGTGCTAGACACATTTGAATTAGCAGGTTGTTATATTAATAATATTCAATATGGTGACATGGATTATGCAAATAGTAGTCAAGTACAAATGACAGTAAGTATTAGATATGATAATGCTGAAATTTTTGATGCTGCTGGCAATGCTACACTGACAGGATCAACGCCTGATCAAACAGTTAGTAACGCTACAGGCGGCGGTAACTAATTAGGAACAAGTATGGGATTAATTAGTAATACCGGCCCTTATAATGCAGCGGCTGAAAACTTTAATGTTCAACATGGTAGCCAGGTACAAACTGGTATACCTAGATCAAAGTTTCAGTTCAGTCTTGACTTTATACTAAATCCCACTGTTGGATTAATAGACGAAAGTTTTGGAAGAGCCTTTACATTTCACAGAGTGAGTAGTGCGGGCCTTCCTGACTTTGACTACAATGTAGTTCAAGTAAATCAGTACAACAGAATGCGATACATTCCTACTAGAATGTTAGTACAGCCTGTTAGTGTAGTTTTTTACGATACTAAAGATAGTCAATTTGATTACCTATTAAGATCATATGCAGGTCATTATTATCAAGGACATAATATGTCTTCGCAGAACTTCAGTGATGTTCCAACAACAGCGCCAGCATTTAGTACTGGCGGAAGCCATGATTTTGGTGCAAAAACTATACCAGACAATCAAAGATTTTTCTTTGAAGAGATTGTTATAACACAACAAGACACAGCCCAAGGCGGTAGAAGAACACACTTGTACAATTGTATGATTACAAATGTTAATCACGACAGATTGGATTATGGGGATAGTAACCCTGTGCAATACACAGTGCAATTTCAACCTGAGCATGTCAATTACTTCAGTCTGGGTGCTAATGGAGACACATCTTCTCAAATAGCATCCGGTGGTAGTGAAGCAACTACTGTTGCAAACAGAAGTGCCGCTACAGCACCACAGTTACAACCATTTACAGGAATATTGCGTAATGGTGAAAGCCTTAGAAACATCAACGGCAGATCATTCGTAGTACCTGCAATCAATAACGCTATTAATTCAGCTTCGGGCGCCATTAACAAGGCGGTCAACACTGTTGGTAATTCTATTATTAATCGATTCGGGCTTTAATAAATACTACTAGAATGGCAAATAAATTTCACCAAGGCATATACGAGGTTAAAAATCCTCGAAAATATGTAGGCAAACATCGCCCTAGGTATCGTAGTGGATGGGAATTAAAGTTTATGCGTATACTGGACACACATCCAAATATACTAGCATGGGCAAGTGAAGCACATAGAATACCTTACAGAAATCCAGCTACAGGTAAGAACACGCACTATGTACCAGACTTTTTTATAGTGTACGAAGACAAAAATAAACAACGAAAAGCAGAGATGATTGAAATTAAGCCTGCAGGACAAACCCTAGCTCATGCCAAAAGTAACACACAAAAGGCAGCGGCGATTGTAAACGAAGCAAAATGGCAAGCTGCAAAAGTATTTTGTGATAGACAAGGTGTTGGATTTAGAGTGCTAACAGAACATGAGCTGTTTAATCAACCTAAAAAAAGGAAGAAACGATGAATAAAGTAATACAGTTTCCTAAGACAAGTGAAATAGATAAGCAGTTTCTACAATTAGAAAAACAACGTGAACTAATACGACAACAGAAAAAACTTATAGCGGAGAAAAACGATGAGTAGTAAAATTGAAGATGTATTTGATTTACCTCCAATGAATGAAGAAGTTAATGAACCTGTACAACAACAAGAAACTGGATTGGATCTCAATCAACTACAGCAACAGCTAGACACAGCAGACAAGATTGATGCTGCACTACCAATGGTAAGAGACATGGAGACACTAGATGCTGACATGGACAACTATGCCAACAAAGCAATACATGCTTTTCAGGACTTGATGGATCTTGGACAAAATGTAGAAGACAGACATGCTGCAAATGTATTTGCAGTAGCAAGTACAATGATGACCAACGCCATTACTGCTAAAACAGCAAAGATGGATAAAAAATTAAAAATGGTTCAACTACAGCTACAAAAAGCTAAGTTTGATGCCGCAGAAAATAAAGCAAATGGCAATGATACAGCCATTCAAGGCGAAGCAGAAGAGTTTGAAGATCGCAACGCATTGATTAATGCTGTTATTAATAAAATGAATAACTCTGATAAATAACTACAGTTAAGGAAATCGCGATGAAAAGTTTGAAACAATACCTAGTAGAATCTGAGAAAACTTACTCGTTCAGACTTCGTAGTCTAAATGAGATTTCAGATGAACATATGGACCGCATTGAAGCGCATATGGCAAAATATAACATGGAAAGCATGGGATCACCCAATAAAACTATTATGCACAAGCCACGTGGCTTTGCTGATGTAGGTGCACAGGAAGTTTATATGTATGATTTTACAACAAAACTACCAGCAACTCCTAATAGTTTACACGAAGAGATTGCAGGCATTTGTGGCTGTAGTTTAGGTTCGATGTTTGTAAACAACATGAATGAAGCAGAAGAATTATGGGAAGTTGCTGAAGACAGCGACGAAGAAGCAACTAGTGTACTAGCAGATGCAGATTATAGCGAAGCAGAAAAGATCAATCCCGAAGATCATTTTGGTGATAAGTTTAACGAAAAATTAGTTAACGACAGCAAAGGCACAGTGCTTTACAAAGAATATAAGGTGTAACGACAATGGACTTAAATGACTTATACAAATTGGCAGGAATTTCCAGAGACGATACACCTGCAATAGAACCACAACCAGTAGAACAAGTAGCTGAACAACCAACTGACGGTAGAGAAGATATGCGAGCAATGATTGCTTTGATCACTCCTGACCAGTTGAATCAATTAGTTGGCGAAGCTCCAGTTGAAGAAGGCGACGAGTATGCTGCTTCAACAACTCCTAATCCTCAGGAATATAAAGGTACACTTGGTAGTCCAAGTGATAACAGTTTGCGTAGATATTTAGGCGCAGCCGGTGACCATGTAACTGTAGACGAAGATGTATATCCAGATCACACAGTAGAAAGTGTAAGCGAAGCATATCAGTCATTTAAAGCAGAAGGCAAATACGGTAAAAAGAAAAAGAAGTATAAAGAAGAAGTCAACGAAGATGCCGGTAAAGTAGGATACATGGAAATGTTTTTTACAGACCGCGACGGTGGCGAAGTTAGTCAGGAAGTACAAGTTACACTTGCTGATGGCAAACTATCAGTAACTGGCGATATGCCAGGACCAGAAGACGACATGTACTGGGATGATGCAGATATCGAAGAGCAACTACGTGATGCTATGCAAGATATCGAACGAGGTATGAGTGTTATTAGTTGGATGAATGAAGATACAATCGACGAAGCAGATGTTGAAGAAAATGCATTTAATCAAGCGGCGGCTGCGGCGGCAAGAGCTAATAAGTCAGAGTTTGAGTTTGGTGGTAAAACACACAAAACTACAATGAAAAAAGATACTGCACACAAACTAGATGACGATATCAATGTACTAAAACAGTTAGCAGGCATGGAACAATCAGTTACTGAAGATCCTAGCAAGCCAGACTTTCCAATGGAAATAGAACTAGCTGGTGACAGCATTTGGGATAAAGAAGATAAAAATCCAAAAACTGTTACAGTTACAGACTATAACATGGATAAAGATGAAGAAGGATATGTAAGTTTATATGTTGATCATGACGGTCCTTGGACAGTATATACAGATAGTGGATTTGAAAAAGCTATTAGTGAAATGGTTGGCATGGAAGTAGGCTTTAGCGAACAGGGCATGCAAGAAGATGGTAAAGCCCATTTAGAAGGTAACGACGAAGACGTTACTTTAGAACAAAGTGCTGGTATTAATAGGTTAAAACAGTTATCTGGATTAGCGATGGAAGATGTAGATCAACAATACGCAGATGTATTAGCATCGAAAAATCAGATTAAAATTAATGCTTTTTTACAAGGACTAGATTCAGCAACAGCAACAAGATTAACAGGCGGAAAAGCACAGACCAGCAAAATAAGTGCTGATGGTCAAACAATTTCTCCCAGTGGCGACACATATAAGCACGGTGAGCCGGGATTAAGTAAACAAACTATAAAAATGGCAAAGCCCATCGCAGATCGATAATAAGATCAGCGAGGAATTACAGGCATTAACTAGAGCTACAGAAATGTAGCTCTTTTTTTCTGATAAGTACTAACATGACAGTAGATACTAATTTAATTAAATCACCTTACAAGAAAGAGAAGTTCACAAAAGAACAAATCGAAGACCTTGTAAGATGTACACAAGATCCTCAATATTTTATTGAGAACTTTGTTTGGATTCAGCATCCAGTCAAAGGTAGAATGAAGTTTAACTTGTTTGACTTTCAACGTGGACTATTAGATGCTTACCATAATCACAGATACAGTATAGCACTTATCAGTAGACAGATGGGTAAGTCGACCGCCGCTGGCGCATATCTGCTATGGTATGCTATGTATGTACCTGACCAAACAATCCTAATTGCAGCACACAAGTATAGTGGTGCTCAGGAGATTATGCAACGTATAAGATTTGCTTACGAACTATTACCAGATCATGTACGTGCAGGTGTTACAGCATACAACAAAGGTAGTTTAGAGTTTGATAACGGTAGTCGTATTATTGCACAAGCTACAACAGAAAACACTGGTCGTGGTTTAAGTATTAGTTTAGCATACTTAGACGAGTTTGCATTTGTGCGTCCTACTATTGCTCGTGAGTTTTGGACATCACTGAGTCCTACACTTAGTACAGGTGGTAAATGTATTATTACAAGTACACCAAATCAAGACGATGATCAATTTGCACAGATCTGGCGTGGTGCTTGTAATACACTAGATGAATTTGGCAACGAAAAAGCTGTTGGTAAAAACGGATTTAAAAGCTACAATGCTGATTGGAAAGCACATCCTGACAGAGATCAAGTATGGGCAGATCAAGAAGAAGGTAAAATAGGCGAAGAACGTTTTCGCAGAGAACACCTCAATGAATTTATTGCGTATGACGAAACACTCATCAGTAGTTTAAAACTTGCCTTAATGGAAAGCAAAGATGTATACAAACGTACAGGGCAAGTGCGATGGTATAAAAACATTACCAAAGGTGCTACTTATATTGCGGGCCTAGATCCAAGTTTAGGAACAGGTGGAGACAATGCTGCTATACAGATATACGAACTTCCAGGTATGCG
>ENA-UZWS01005510-UZWS01005510.1-metagenome-genome-assembly--contig:-Day-3-25m-contig-5510_pt1 | contig 17454 bp, 12 predicted proteins | sample MGYA00260343_ERZ794903 | MGnify/ENA metagenome assembly ERZ794903
GGCATGATGCTTACCTGCTGGCTTACGCTCAGTAGGGTTGATCACTTATGAGATTGAAGGGTCGAGCAGCGTTGCGTTGACCTTTTTGTTCGGGCGCATGATGCCATTGAAAAAGAACTAAGCGGGATGAAGTATCACCGGGACATCCTTTATCCCCCTGATAAAATTGTTTGGTAGTCGCTCAACTTCACCAACTACTTCGACTTTGTCGAAGCGCTTTACAATCTCTTCCCAAAGAATCCGCAGCTGCATCTCTGCTAGCCGATTACCCATGCAACGGTGCACACCAAAACCAAAGGCAACATGCGACCTTGCATTCGGCCGGTCAATAATCATTTTCTCAGCATCTTCAAAAACGGACTCGTCACGATTGCCAGACAGATACCACATGATGACTTTGTCGCCCTTCTTAATCTGCTTGCCGCCAAGTTCGTAATCCTCCAGTGCGGTGCGACGCATGTGGATAACCGGGGTTTGCCAGCGTACCATTTCTGACACCATATTCGGAATCAGGTCGGGATTGTCACGCAACTTCTGGTACTGGTCCGGATACTTGTTTAATCCGATGACGCCGCCGCTGATGCTGTTACGGGTAGTGTCGTTACCGCCGACAATAAGGAGAAGAATGTTACCAAGGAATAACTCTGGATCCTCGTTCATCTTTGCTGTTTCTTCGTTGTGTATCAACATAGAGATCAAATCAAACTGGGGTGGTTCCTGTGCTCGTTCTTGCCAGAGTTCGTAGAATGCGGCCGCAGCGCCCATGAGCTCTTCGTAGCGCTTACCCATGTCGATCGTGTCATCTCCAGTGACTTCCGGCACCGCAGTCGCCAGATCTGACCAACGTACAAGCTTGTGACGATCCTCGTAGGGAAAGCCAAACAACGTGGCCAGCATTCTTGCCGTTAGCTCAATGGAAACTTCCTTGACCCAGTTGAAAGGCTCTCCAACAGGCAGGTTCTCTAGAATATCTATGACTCTCTCACGAATAATCGGTTCGAGCTCAGCGAGGTTTTTGGGCGCAACCGACGGAGCAACTGCCTTCCGCTGCTTCATGTGCTTGGGTTCGTCAAGCTGGATGAAACTTTGTCCCTGCATCTGGCCTTCTTCGGCAGCGTAAGGATCAACGATAGCAATACCGCCCTTCTCTGATGAGAAGACAGCATTATTGGAATCAACTTCCTTGATAAGCGCGTGGCTGCAAACGGACCAAAAAGGACCGTTTACGCTATCAGCGATGTAATGTATCGGTGCTTCTTTTCTTAGTCGGGCAAACCAGGGTTGCCATGTATCTTTCTTGAACAGTTCAGGACGACTGACATCGATGTCTTCCAGAGGGCAGTTTGCGACGTCCATTTCCTGAGCGTTAGCCATAAAATTTCTCCAAAGATAAGTAACAGTTGTAACTTATCCAGTTTTTAGAAAGTAATCAAGTGTATACTTTGACTTAACGTTTACGGGAATAATAAAGACCATGCCTACCCTGACCCATGCAGCGGCACCCCAATCCGACCCAAGGATTATTCGCTCAAAAGCCGCGATTCAACAAGCACTACTCAACCAGATCGCGATCGGCAGGGATTTTGAATCATTGACGGTATCCGAGATTGCGGAGCGAGCTGGCCTTACTCGAAAAACCTTCTACGCTCGTTTTGGCTCACTAGGGCAAGTCGTCGAAAGCGTCATAATTGAGCTCTTCTCCGATATTGCATCTCGTATCGACGATACTATGTTGCGCATACCGATGACCAATAACTCTGGATCTATGCTTGTATTTCGTGCGTATGAGGCTCAACGAGAGATACTCGCACCACTGATTCGCCATTGTCCAACCGCGCTTTTTATTAAGCCCGTTGGTTTTGTCGTATCGAATCTTCTACGAAGAACTATTGCCATAAATGACCTGCAACCAATGAATGAGGCCGACGAGGCATACCTAGTTGCGGTTATCGCCAGCACCATTCATGGCGTGCTCTCTGTCTGGGTTGAACGCGGTTTCTCAGAGTCACCAGAGCAAGTAGCTGTTTTCTTGGACAACTTGTTGGTCGATGGTCTGCAAAAGTTGCTGACCTCGCATAGCGAAAGTAGCTTACGCAATTAGCCTAAGCGGGCGGCCTTGCCCAGTCGCGGTCTAATCTTTTAACACCGTTGTGGTGAATCACAATCATCGCAGGCACCACAAACAAGATAAGAATACTGGCAAACAGAATGCCGGTGGCCAGGCTGATGGCAAGCGGCACAATAAATTGGGCCGACGTGCTCGTCTCAAAGATCAAAGGCATTAGACCCAGCGACGTCGTCGCGGTGGTCAGAAAAATAGGTCTAAACCTGCGTTCAGCCGCTTTCAAAACAGCTTCCTCGCAGCTGTAGTTTCCTTCCTTCATGAACCGATTGTATTTGTCCATGAGTATCAGCGAGTCATTTACGACCACACCGGCAAGTGCGACCACACCAAACAGCGAGTAGAAAGACAAATCGTAGCCTAGGATGAAATGTCCGATAAACGCGCCGGCCGCGCCGAATGGAATCCCGGCGAGTATGATTAGGGGTTGGCTGTAACTTCGGAGTAAGGATGCTAACAGCGCATAAATTATCAGCATGGCAAGCAACGCGAGTCTTCCCAGCGAGGCCAGACTTTCCCTTTCATCCCCCCGAAAACCTGCTTCACTAATCTGCAGACCGATATATTTATCTTTTAATGCGGGTAAAACAGTGGTTGTCAGCTCATTTTCGATATCCTGGGGCATCATCGATGCTCGATCCACTCGACCGCTGACTGTCACAATTCTTCGACCATTGACACGCTCGATACTCGAGTAACTTCGGTTTTCGGTGACTGTAGCCAATGCCGTCAGGGGCGCTTCAGTGCCGTCTGCCAGCCTTATTCTAACGTCGAAAAAATTGACTATGCTCTGCCTCTCGTCTTCCGGAAACCTCACCATCACTCGCAGTTCCTCTCGCCCCCGCTGAATCCTTTGCACCTCCTCACCATAAAAGATCTGTCTTAACTGTATCGCCACATCGGCCGGCGATAGTCCGGCGGCAAGCCCTGCGGGTGTTAATTCAATGTCATACTGTCTTTTCCCCAGTGTGTTGGAGTCCTGGATCTCATACATCGCTGGAAACTCTTCGTACACTGCCTTTAGCTCTTCGACAGCTTGACTGAGAATTACGTCCTCCTGATGCGTCAGTTCAAAAGCGATATCAGATGGATTACCGAAGAACTGAGATACATAGTTCAGTTTCTCGACCCCTGGAATTTGTCCTACTTCATTACGCCATAAACGCTCTAACTCCTCAGCAGACAGCTTTCTTAAAGGTTCAGGATTAAGACGAATCTGTATAGAAGCAAGGTGATTCGCCGTGGTCACCCGTCCCCCACCAAACGGGCCCCCTCCTGTTGAGGTCTGACCACCAACCGTCATGCTGACCGATTTGAAGGAGCTCCCTTGCGCGTTTTCGTTCACGCGCTCCGCTGCTGAAACCAGCTTTTCTGCTGCTGCCTGAGTAACCTCAAAAGGCGTTCCTATGGGAAACGCAAGGTTCGCTGAAATACGCGTCGACTCGATACTCGGCTGAAATTCGAACCGCACAACTTTGAACGCCACTAGGCTCATGGCAAGCGCAAAAAACAGGATCGAAGCGGTGATAGTTGTTTTTCTGTATCGGATAGCGTTTTGGACCTGGGGCATAACTACTTTTTCACGAAATGTCGCCAGACCGTGCGAGACTGCCTGCTGAATGCTGTCCAGGGGCCAACGACTCCAACTGGAACCGTGGGTCAAGTGGGCCGGCAGTATCAAAAAAGCTTCAATTAACGACATTAGCAACACCGTTATCACAACGATCGGAACCGCCTGATAGAACTGGCTCAAAAACCCCGAGACAAATGCCAACGGCGCAAAGGCCGCCATCGTCGTCAGCACACCTACCGTAACAGGCGCTGCCACACCGCTGATGCCCTTGCGCGCCGCTTCAATGCCCTTCAGACCGGCTTCCTGTTCCGCAATAATGTTTTCTCCAACCACAACGGCATCGTCCACAACGATACCAAGCACAATCACCAATGCCAGAAGCGTAAAGAACGTGAAATTGACACCAAAGAAGTCAAAGAAAATAAACGCGCCGAAAAACGTAATTGGCACGCCCATGGCGACCCAGGTAGCGAGTCGCAAGTCCAGCATAAGCACTAAAAAAAGGAAGACCAGGATAAAACCAAGTATGCCGTTTCGGATCATGATGCTCAGGTAATTCTTCGTGGTCTCGGTGGCATCATCCCAGATATCAATTTCTATCCCCCTGGGCGGCGAGTAACCCGCAAGCCGTGCACGTATATCACGCGCAATAGCAATAGCATCTTCAGAGTCTGATTTCTGAATCTTGAGGAACAGGCTCTTTTTGCCATTGAATTCATGGATCAATTCATCTTCTGTAAATCCATCCTTTATCTGAGCAATGTCCTTCAATCTGAGTAAGGAGCCATCGGGTAACGCCTTAACAATAATGTCCTCGAACTCTTCACCGCTGTAACTCTTATTGTTGGTACGTAACAGCAAGTCACCGGCTTTGGTGCGTATTTCACCCGATGATAAGTTGATCGAAGAATCTCTCACCGCACCGGCTACATCATTTATCGACAGACCATAACTTCGCAGATTCTCTTGTTTTACTTCGATAGAAATTTCGTAATCCTTCGCACCGAACAACGAAACAAGCGAGACAGAGGGTATCGACAATAACTCCTGCTCTATGAGTTCAGCACCCTGTCTTAGCTCTAGGTCCGACAGCTCCGAAGACACTGCGAGGGTCATGACTTCCCCGACGGTTTCCAGGCGGACAATGTCCGGCTCTTCCGCGCGCCTTGGCGGAAAGTCAGTTAGCCGTTCCACCGCCATTTCTATATCGTCTCTAACCTTCGTCTGGTCGACGGCGTCCTTCAGTTCCACGGAGACCGCGCCGGAATTCTCATAGGCGCGGGAAGTGACGCGTTTTACCCCATCTATCCCTATGACAGCTTCTTCAATCCTTCGCGTGATGCTCTCTTCTACCTCTGAAGGAGTCGCGCCAGGATACGGGACCGTAATATTTATTTGCCCTAGATCCAAAGTAGGGAACGTCTGGGAAGTAATGGACGAGGCGGAGACGAAACCTCCGATCAGCATGACGAACATCAGTACGTTTGCCGCAACAGGGTTACCCGCAAAGTACTCCTGGAACCTCCCAATCACAGGCGTTTTTGATTCACTCAGGTTTTTTTCCATCAGCCAGACTCAGCCTTCACCATCATACCTTCCTTGGCTCCGGGTACTCTGCCGAGCACCACCCCGTCCCCGGAATCGAAACTTTCGACAATCACCCCTGAAGTCTGACGATTGATGAACCTGGGTTGCGAGCGTTTTAGCCTATTGTCGCTAACGACCCAAACTGACTCATTAATCTGTTCCGCAGCTTCCGGCAGGAGTATCGTGTTCTCAAGACGAGGGCCCTCGACAACAACATTAAAAAACGAGCCAGGGTATACGTCGGTCGCGTTTTCTAAAGCCAGATATATCTGTGCGAATCGCGTTCTCTCATCCAGAGTCGGTGACACTCGAGCGATAGTCGCCTGCAACTGGAAGTCGCCCAAGCTTAGGCTGGCCCGCCTGCCTATCGCTGGTTGCAAACTCAACAGATCCCTAGGCGAAATAGGCACTAACGCTTCAATGGACGCCACATCAAAGACTTCGCCAAACTTTTGGCCTTGATTCAGAAACTGGCCAACTTCCGCTTGGGAGTCGACGACTCTGCCGTCAAATGGCAGTGAAAAATCTGTGCGCATTAAATCCAACAGCGCGATCTGCTCACGCGCTGATGCAGCTGCAATCTGAGCCTTTGCCTGTTCCACCTGGGGCGTTTTGGCAACTAGCGGCGGCACATCCTTTTCCCCATGAAGAATGGCATAGTTTGCTATGGCCGCCTCACTCTCTGCCTTGACGAGTAGGTAGTTAGACTCCGCAGCAAGAAGGTCTGCCTCAGCCTGAGCAACCGCCAACTCAAAGTCCCTCGGATCGATCCTCAAAAGGTTTTGACCTGCCTCAAAACTACCGCCTTTCCTAAATGTTTCAGAAACCCAGACAACGCGACCACTTAACTGCAACACGAGGTCAATCGAATTTCTCAAGACAACGGATCCTGTGCCTCTAACTTCCACAAAATGATCTTGAGGTTTTAACTTAGCCACTGAAACATAGACGGCTTCATTATCGTTCTGAGGTGCAATCGCGATAGCGCTGGCTTCAAGGAGTTCTTCTTCAGAGGGTGCTTGAGCGGAGTAGAAAGCGATCACAGCGACGACGCCAATGACCGCGATCTGAATAACCCCGATGGGAAGACGGTACAGTTTCATGCGTTTGAGTCCCTCTTATATCCGTGCTTGGTCCCTTTAAACCAAGAATTACACGGCGACCTCAATCATCCAGCTGTCGCAATCATCAGGACCCGCATTTATCTATAGTCTACACGAGTTATTTTCAGATTAGATCACTCATAAGCTGATGTCTGGCATCGACCAGTTCTTGATTCTGGCGAGCGAAGATCAATATACCCTGCTTTATGATGCAAAAGGTAGAAAGGCCCTATGAACTAACCGCCAAAAAGTCCTGTCATGATGTGCTCGAGTGATTGGCGGTCGGTCGTCTCAATCATCAAATCCTTGAGCGCAGCCTTTGCTTCGGGCAGGTGGGAAGCTTGCTTACTGATTGCCTGCACCGCTGCTCTTCTTACAACAAGGGTTTCCGTAGGAGAGGTTCTCGTTTTGAGTAGCACAAGCTCTGTTGCTGTTAGGCTGCTTGCACCAAGACTATCGATAACGCTGCTCAAGACCTCAGGTCTGCTCTCACGGTGCAGACTATCGGATGTGTATTAGAATTTCCTTTGTGGCAAAACTTTGCCTAAGGGTGTAAAAAAGAGAATATGAAGAAGGCCTAGAACAGATCCATCATCGTCCTTAGAACATCTTTAAATTACCAACGAGAGGGTCAATGGAACGCTGTTGTTGGGTAGGGAATATCTGGTTTGATGATGAGTGGAAAAATAGCAGAAAGGCGATCAACATTGAGTAACGATGACAATAGTAATTCGGTTCTTCGAATATTCTCTTATTTACCTAATCCAAGAGTTTGGAAGTCACTGATCACGGCCGGGCTCTGCGGGGTAGAGATTGAGCTACTTGGTGACAAGCCTTCTAACTTGCCTCACTGGTTGTGGGATTTCGACGCTAGGCCCTTATCAGAATCTGATAAGGCCGATAGTCCATACGCCCGTCAGAGTCGCCGAGGGTTCTCTGGTGAACTATATAAAACTGATCAGTTTCTGCAAGAACACCCCTTTGGTACAGTACCCGCTGGTTTTAGTCCCAGCGGGCTCGGTATCTTCGAGTCAAACAGCATTCTTCGAGCTGTGGCCAGAGCGGGCTCGTCTAATTTGAACCTATACGGTAAAGATGATTATCACGCATCTCGAGTTGATAGCTTTCTCGATGCCAATCTCGTTTTTTCGCGAGAAGCTCAGGTTTACTTGCTTGGCATGAATGAACTGACGTTGGAAACCTATAATCGCATGCAAGCCGCCTATGAGTTTTATCTGTCTGGTATAGAAAATTGTTTGCAACAGGGCGACGGGTATCTAGTCGGGGGAGAGCTCTCGATTGCCGATATCAGCTACGTTTGCGATTTTGCACAATTTCTCCGCGAGGGTCACAACGTTGAATCACTGCATAACCAGGGGCTGGATCTCATCAGCAAAAATGGCCCCGAGGAATATCCGCTGGCCTACGAACACATGCTCGAACTCTCTAGTACAGAAGCATTTTCTTCAGTGATGGGAACCTACCTGAACTGGTATAAGAAGAAACTCGGGTTGGACTGAGTCAGAAGGGACAGAACGTTTCAAATGTATTGTCGATGCGCTAGGAAAAAGTGACTTATCGAATCACTCGCGGTTTGCTAGGTTACAGGAAGACTGCTGTTATGAGAGTCCATATGACTGAGCCCAAGAACTGTGTGATGGGTGTCAATTAAGGGAAACAGGTAAGAAAAATTTCTTTATGCGCCTAAGCATAAAACTGAGTCAAAATTTCGAATCACATAATTAATCGGTGGAGAGAAATTCGCTCTACAAGCCGCTCAAGCCGTCTAAAATAGACAATGAATTTCTAGTAAAAAACATGTTGAGTGTTTCGTATGGGGCGGGAAATTTCTTAATGTTACTCCAAGGCCACTATCCGCTTTGTTTCAATCTCATCTGGAATTTCCCTTTGAAGAAGAATACTAGAGATACAGTTGACTAAGTCAGTATAGATGGCAGGCTATTAGGCTCTGGTTGTACAGGTTGAGCACAGGTCTATCGATCTTGCACTGCGCGATGGCTTTTGAGCACCTAGGATGAAAGCGACAACCTGATGGCGGGTTTCTCACACTAGGTACTTCACCGATAATCAGGCGCTCAGGTCGGCTCGATTCAAGTTCGGGGTCTGGTTCGGGCACTGCATTTAGCAACGCTTGCGTATAGGGGTGTTTCGGATCATTAAAAAGCGTTTGGCGATCTGCGACTTCAACGATTTGTCCTAGATACATTACCGCGACCCGATTGCTGATATGCCGAACCACAGACAAATCATGAGCGATAAAAAGATAAGTTAGACCCAGCCGTTCTTGCAAATCCATCAATAGGTTGATGACTTGAGCCTGAATCGATACATCTAGGGCCGAGACTGGCTCGTCACAAATAATCAGCTCGGGTTCAAGCGCCAGCGCTCTTGCGATACATATCCGCTGGCGCTGACCTCCAGAGAATTCATGTGGGTAGCGGTCAGCCATGTCGTCGAGTAACCCGACTAACCGCATAAGCTCTTTTACCCTGGTCCGGTATTTGACCTTGTCCTTCGCTTGACCGTGGACGCGTAATGGCTCGCCAATGATTGAGCCAACTTTCATACGCGGATTAAGCGAGCCGAAAGGGTCCTGATAAATCATTTGTATTTGGCGTCGAATTGGCCGCAATTTATTCGCACTAAAGTGCGTGATGTCTTGACCGTTGAAGACAATGTTCCCCGCGGTCACGTCTTGCATTCGAAGTACGCTGAGTGCCGTTGTTGATTTTCCGCAGCCGCTTTCACCCACCAGGCTAAACGTTTCGCCGCGACGAACGCTGAAAGAGACACCGTCTACAGCATAGTTCCAACCAACCGTTTTCTTTAGCAATCCTTCTGTAACTGGAAAGTGAACTTTTAGATCTTTTACATCGATGATGTTGTCTTGATGATTATCGCTTGTCATGAAATTGACTCGTAACCAACGCAGGCTCGAAAGTGATTAGCCTCGACCTCCTTAAGTGACGGTTTGGCGTGCTTGCAGATCTCAGCAGCGTAGGGGCATCTCGGATGAAACGCGCATCCTGCAGGCATATGCAGAAGATCGGGCGGTTGGCCTTCTATGGTTTGTAGTCTGCTTCCTGGTTCACCGTCGAGGGTGGGAATCGATGCCATCAGGCCCTCTGTATATGGGTGCTTTGGATGCTTGTATAGCTCGGCGGCGGTTGCAGACTCAACAATCCGGCCGCCGTACATAACCGCAACGCGATCGGCGTATCGGGCAACAACGCCAAGGTCATGTGTGATAAGAATGAGTGCAGAATTAAGTTCTGTAGTCAGGTTCTTAAGTAGAGACAATATTTGAGCCTGAACGGTAACATCCAAAGCCGTTGTTGGTTCATCAGCAATGATTAATTTCGGTTCGCACGCAAGCGCCATAGCAATCATGACCCGCTGTCTCATGCCGCCAGAGAACTGGTGAGGGTAAGCATCGAGTCTTTGTCTTGCATCGGGAATAGACACTTTTTTAATGAGTTCCTCTGCCTGATCCAGTGCTTCATTCCATGTTTTTTTTCGGTGCAGCCAGATAGGCTCAGCGACTTGTTTGCCGATCGTCAGTACCGGGTTTAGCGACGACATGGGTTCCTGAAAAATCATAGCGATTCGATCGCCACGTATATTTCGGATATCTTTTTCTGGCAAGTCGAGCAGATTTTGGCCGTCGAAGACAATTTGGCCATCGCTGATGGTCCCGGCGTCACCGAGAAGCTGGAGAATTGAAAGCGCAGTAACGCTTTTACCTGAACCGCTTTCCCCAACGATAGCAAGCGTCTCGCCTGCATCAACATCGAAGGATACTTGGTCAACTGCTTGCACGACGCCTCTGTCTGTTTGAAAACTGACTGAAAGATTATTGATGGACAACAGCGACATTAATCAAACCCCATCTTTTTCTTCATTTGCTGATCAATCCAAATACGCGCATAGATTGGACCCGGGCGAACTGCACCAACGCGCAGTTCTCCACCATAGTTTTTTACCCATGGCCACCACGCTGTATGGACATAGGGGATCGGCAGCCAAATATAGGGCGACGCTTCGAGTATCGTGCGCGTCAGTTGGCGTAATATTTTAACGCGTTCTTTTTCGTCTCTTGTGAGATGCAGAATACGCACCTGCTCATCAAACGCGGGGTCAGAGAATTGTGAAGGATTCCATGTTTGTTTGGTAACAAAGCTTTTGCGAATTGTAGTTATAGGATTCACATGCCCGCTATTCATCAGATAACCCGCTGAGTGGGTGCGGGTTGTCATCGCCGATAGAAAGGATGCATATTCCATTGGCTGAATGACGATATTGATACCAACCTTTCGAAGATAGCTTTCAAGGAGTGGAATCAGGTCCATATTTGACGGGCTGCAGCTACAGACCTGCATGTTGAAAGTGAATCCTTCCGGCACTCCTGCTTCATCTAAAAGCTCGCGCGCTTTTTGGGGGTTGTAAGCAAACAATTCCTGAATGGATCCGGGCATTTCGCTTAAGGGTTCAAAGTAGTCGCCAAAACCAGGGTGCTGTGGATAGGCCATCAATTCTGCATGGCCGCCGTAGAACTGATCAACAATTTCCTGTTGGTTGATGGCGAGGTTGAGCGCGCGTCTTACTCTAATATCATCAAATGGTTTGATATCAACACGAAGTGAAACGAACGTGCCAGAAGTCGCTAACCAACGATTCCAGTTAAGCTCTGGCGTGGATTCTTTCAAGTGGTCAACCGCGATCCATCTGATTGCTTCAAGAATATCCAGTTGACCGGTGCGCAGTGCCGTCAGATAAGTCGCTTCATCTTTGATGATTCGATAAATTAGTTTGTCAACAAAAGGCAAACGATGTTGCTGGCCATTGAGTGGCTCAGTATCCCAGTAGAGGTCGTTTTTACTATAGATATGCGCATTAGCCTGAACGTATTTCTCCAGAACAAATGGACCACTGCCTGTCACCGTCCGCCAGTCTTTACGATCAACTTTTTCCATTTCTCGCGGTGATATAGCCGAGTAATATCCATACCCAAAACGGTAAGCCCATTCAGCGTTGTATTCACTCAGTTCAAACACCACTGTATAATCATCGCGTGCATAGACTCGTTTGATGTGATCGAAGTAGGTAGGGATTCGCTTTGGACTTTCGTTAATAAGATCATACGAGTAGACAATATCATCAGCGACCAGGTGTCGAGCTTTCATCACCCCTGGTTTGGCAGTGAACATGACGTTCTGACGCAGTTTGATGACAAGGGTGAGATCATTTTCCCAGCCCCAGCTTTCCGCCAACTCACCACGCATGGAATCTGTGGGCAGATAGGCATCGGCAATAAATGGATACTCGCCTCCCTTCCGAACGCTTTTTTCAAGGTCTCCAGAAATCAGCTGTTCTCGAACGACACCTGTGTCGTGATTGCTCTTCCAGGTCCAGTCTGCGGGGTCCCATGAAAGAGGCGATAAGGTCACGTTGACAGTCCCAACATTTAGGTTACCACCATATTGTGGCTCTTCCGCCCATGCTGTGTGGTTGATTAACAAAACCACCAACACGCTCAGTAGGAGGGATCTTCGCGCCATACTCAACTGCCTCTCATTCTTGGATCCAATAGGTCACGCAACGCGTCTCCGTAGACGTTGATAGCATACACAACCATCGTTAGGCAGATACCTGGTGCGAGGGCAAGCCATGGCCCAAGGTACATATAAGTGCGTCCAGTGCCGCTTAACATGCTACCCCAGGTGGGTGCTGGTGGTGGCACACCAAGACCTAAAAAGGACAACCCTGCCTCAGCCAAAATGACTGCGCCCACGCGTGTCGTAAATAGCACAATAACAATTGGCATCACGTTTGGCAGGATATGAAACCAGAGGATATGAATCGTGCGGGCACCCATAGACTGAGCGGCGTGGGTATACATGTTTTCTCGAATGCCAATCACTGAACCTCGAATAATTCGGGAACCCGCGATACCATATAGGCAGCCTAGGATGACGACAATTTGGGTGACCCCGGGACCGACAATCGAGATAACGACGATTAACAAGACGAGGTCGGGAAAGGTCATCCAGGCATCAACAAAACGTTGTATCAACATATCTGTCCTGCCACCGAAATAACCGGTAACGACACCCAAAACAATAGAGATAACCGTCGCAAGCCCCGCCGCCATAAAACCAACGATCACGGAGAGTTGCGCGCCAAAAAGTATTCTTGAAAAAACATCTCTGCCAAGATGATCAGTCCCCAGTATATGCAAGAAAGAGGGCGACTGAAGCCGCTCCAGCATATTCGTTTCGTTCAGACCGTAGGGTGCTAACAGATCGGCGAAGACGCCACAAATCAAGAAAAGAGCAAACACTGCGCCGCCGAATGCACCAAGCGGCTTGGATTTCGCCATTCGCTGATGGAAAGCCATAAATCGGCTTTTTTGCTGGTAAGGTGCAGACATCTCACTCATCTAGTGCCGCACCTTGGGGTCAAGAAAGCCGTAGGTGAGATCAACGACGAGGTTAATAAGCAGAATCGCAACACCGACAACCAGAAAAACACCGGTGACGACTGGATAGTCGCGCTGGAATACAGCCTCTAGCAGCAAAGATCCCATGCCAGGGACGACAAATATCTGCTCGAGAATCACGGCGCCGCCAATGAGAAGGGGCGCTTGGAGACCAATCAGGGTCACGACGGGAATCATACAATTACGTAATGCATGGCGCAGAACAACGATGTTTTCCTGTAAGCCTTTTGCCCTCGCTGTTCTGATGTAGTCCTGCCGCAGTACTTCTAACATCATCGTGCGCGTCATTCGCATGGTCACCGCAGATAATGAAAGCCCAAGTAGTACTGCGGGTACGAACATATGTGCAAGGTTTGCCAGCGGGTCTTCTAGAAAAGGCGTGTATTGCAGCGGTGGCGCCCAGCGCCACCAGACCGATGGAAAAACCATGACGAGCGTTCCTAGCCAAAAACTCGGGATTGCGAGCATCAACAGTGAAAAAGAGCGCGCGATATAGTCCCCCATCGTGTCTTGCTTCATTGCTGAGTAGATACCGATCGGTATCGCAACAGAAAGTGCAACGATCAGTGCCAAGGCACCTAACTCAAAAGTGATGGGTAACGTAAGGGCAAGTTGTTCAGTAACCGGTGTGTTTTGCCAAAGAGATCTACCAAGGTCTCCCTGCAGGATATCGCCGACCCACAAGAAGTATTGCATATAGATCGGTTTGTCGAGACCTAAGGCGGCTTCAATGACGGCGCGATCATTGCCGGTTGAGATGTCGTTTTGTGCCAACATCAAATCAATAACATCACCGGGTATCAGCCGAATTGAGGCAAATACGATAATGCTCGTAAATATCAGCGTTGGTAACAACGCCAAAATTCTGCGAATAATGAACGTGTGCATAGTGTCAGAGCTTCCTTCAGTGTAAAGAAAACCACAGAGGCGCGTTGCTAGTAAAGCTCTGATTTATCGTAATTCATCATTTTAATCTGATGGACCCTCCTGCTGGGGCAATAATGAAGACAAGGGAAATAAACCACATATTCCGAAGAACAGCCATGTATGGTCGTTGCTGATATTCAGTCAAATTTAGGGCTCAGTGGAGTGCTAGAATTGCCCCTATAAATGCTTGAGTGGGTCTAAATTTAAAGATGCTATTGTGCCAGTGAAACCGGATGGGGAATGGCAAATGGAAAAACTAAAAGTACTGACGGCAAACCGAATACACACGATGGATCAAGGTCGGCCATATGCGAGTGCGGTCGCGGTCTCAGAGGGCAGGGTTGTATCTGTTGGCACACTTGAATCCTTGCAACCCTGGTTGCGTCGCATACCCCATGAAATTGACGATACCTTCAAGGATCACATCATTCTCCCTGGGTTCATCGATCCGCATACTCACCTGCGCCTGTCTGGCACATACATGGGTTTAAATTATGTGGGGCCGATTGATTCGACCGATCCACAAGGTAGATTGGTATCTAGCCTGGCAGACCGCAATGCGGTGATTGCGCGTCTTAAATTACTCGTCGACAGCCGTAACGATAGCGGAACTTCGGAGGACAATCATCCTCTGGTCGCATGGGGCTATGATCCTGGGATGCAGGGTGGTCACCTTGATCGGAAAATGCTGGATGCGATATCGACCGAAGTTCCTATATGGGTGATGGCATATGCACCCCATATTATTTATACAAATACGCCGATGATTGATCAGATTGGTGTTGATGTGGACAGCAGAATTCACGGGTTAGGACGATACCCTGATGGTTCCTTGAATGGTTGGTTTATTGAAACAGCAGCGACTGCGGTTGCATCACGTCCGGTGCGGGATCAGCTTTACGCTAACGGATTTGGTCGGGATGCATTGGCGTTGCAGGGGCAGGTTGCGGTCAATAGTGGAGTGACCACAACCGCTGATATGATATATGGAATCCAGTCATTCGATACAGAGTGGGATGACCACGCAGAAGCAATCGCCAACGGAATGCTGCCACTACGTATGTTTTTGGTTCCGTTTGAGCCGACTTTACGCAAGCGATATGGAGATGATTTCCTTAGTTTCTATCAAACCATGGCCGCAAAATCGACGGATCGATTGGCGGTGCATGGTGTCAAATATGTTAATGACGGATCTTATCCATCAATGACACTGCGCTTGAACTTCCCCGGCTATCTTGACGGTGAAGAAGGTCTCGCTGGCGAGATTCCCTGGCAAGATATGTTCGATCGTATGCTGCCATTCTGGAACAACGGTATCCAGATTCATTCTCATGCGAATGGCGATGAAACGGTCGATATGACACTTGACACTCTGGCTGCCCTGCAAAATGCTTCGCCACGTTTTGACCACCGATTCACGATTGAGCATTACTGTATCAGCACTCCGGCGCAAGCGCGGCGCCTTGCAGCACTTGGAGGTGTGGCGAGCGTAAATCCGTATTTTGTGCATTATCGCAGTCAGTTACATGCTGACCAGGGGTTTGGTCCAGATCGGTCCGAAGCCACGGCAAGGCTGGGTTCTCTGGTTCGTAGTGGTGCCACTTTTGCGTTGCACTCAGACTATAATCTGGTTGTTGCGCCGATGCATCCGCTGACGGCTGCTTGGATTGCAGTTAACAGGCTTGCTGCCGATGGAACGACCGTCGTAGCGCCAGGCGAGAGAATCTCGGTGGATCAGGCGTTACGTGCCATTACCATCGATGCTGCTTTTGTTTTGAACCAAGATCATTGTCTCGGCAGCATTGAAGTAGGAAAACATGCGGATTTTGTCATTCTTGATGATGATCCCTATGAAGTGGATCCGATGAAAATCAAGGACATCAATATTCGCGGCACTATTTTAGCGGGGGAGTTTTATGCCGCTAAAACATAATATACCGAGACCACGTTCTGAGAGTGATGAGCAGGCATTGTCGATGGCATGGGAACGGCTGCTATACACACTGGGTAGCCCTCCGGTTGATGAGGCCAGTCTTGATAAACCGACTCATTCCATGCAACGAAGTAAAGGTCGAGCTCAGATCCCAGTGACCGTTCTTAGCGGCTTTCTAGGTGCTGGGAAAACGACACTTTTGTGCAAGCTTCTTACCGAATCCAAGCACAACATACTGGCCATTGTGAATGATATTTCTGCCGTCAACATTGACGCAGCACTGATTCGCTCCTCTTCTGCTGAAACCATCCAATTAGAAAACGGTTGCGCCTGCTGTGTGCTAAATAGCGATCTGCAGTATGCGCTTGCGGAGATAGGTGCGAGGGAACTCACTCCTGACGCGATTGTTATTGAAGCGAGTGGGCTTAGTGATCCTATGGGTATAGCGCAGGCAGTTGCGAACAACGATACTACAGTGCTCGATGGGGTTATTACGTTGCTGGACGCAAGAACCATGCATGAGTATCTTGATGATCCTTTGTCTGCGCCATTGTTGCGGCGTCAGCTTTGTGCCGCTCACCTGGTTTGTCTGAGTAAAACCAGGGGGACTGATGATGTCAGCGCTATGCAAAGAGCGATAAGTACGATTGCTCCGGGACGAGCAGTCATTGCCCTAAATACCATGGACGCTGAGTTAGCTGAGATTGTGCTTGGAGCCTTGATGCGAGGGGCGCGTCCTGAGCCTTTAGAAATGCACCATGACTACGCCGGGTTCAAGACGATTGTTGTTGAGTTGCCTGAAGCGCCGAGCGCTGATGCTTTTTTCGCGCTGCTGGAGAGAATTCCCGATTCGGTATATCGAATGAAAGGATGGGTGACGCTTAAGCAAAGAGGGGCGTTAGCTCGCTACGAAGTTCAAGCCGCTGGGCCCAGATGGCGCGTCAATGCTAGTGCCGTTGCGCCGGACCTAAAGCAATTGGTTGTCATCGGTAGACACGACAGTGAAGCGTTTACGGGATTTTGTGAGTCGCTACTTGCGTTGCAGCAGCTAGGCTAATACGAATGCATGGATGATCGCAAACGCCCCCTGCTTGTCCTGTCAGAGAGAGTGATCTGTGTCTCTGTGTTTTAGCAAACCTTTGGGTGGCTTTTTATTATTTTATAGAAGCAAGATTATTGCGAGCGAATTTGATTCTGCTGAAGCACTGATGATGCAGAAGGTAGAGTAGTCTCTCTGGTAAGTGATGTCGGCCTGGATTTGTAAACGCTACCTAAACATCAATCGTAAAGTCCTCGAGGGCTAGTTTTTTTGCCGGTCAAGTCTGGTCCCTCTTCTCGCCACCCATTGAAGGTTTTCTCGCCCAATAGTTTTGCGAACGTTAGATCATCGGCGTAGCGCGCGAAAACTTCCGGATATCTATCATCGCCGCGTCGTTCCTGGGTCGACATAAATGGTCTGCAAAAATAGGCAGCCAGGTTAATGCGTGTCCCTGGTACATCCCGTCGCCAGCCTCCATGCCATGTATTTCCGTGCCAGATGACCGCATCGCCGGGTGCTATTTCCACCGTTACAGCACCGCGAGGGAGCTCCCAGTTCACCTCATCAAGCTCTGATGGACTTAGCTTCTTGCCCATAATGTCCATTAATGTCTCGTCGCCGGTTTTCCAATTCTCATGCAGCGTTGGTTG
>ENA-UZWS01005902-UZWS01005902.1-metagenome-genome-assembly--contig:-Day-3-25m-contig-5902_pt1 | contig 16826 bp, 13 predicted proteins | sample MGYA00260343_ERZ794903 | MGnify/ENA metagenome assembly ERZ794903
GAACGATAGTTGTACATCTCAATTTCAGAACGCACAATTTCCTCGATCATTTCTTCTGTTACTAAATCGACAGCAATAAAATCCTGGAGCCATGTTTGAAGGTCTGAATTTTTTACCGCGCTGATTTCCTCATCACTTATTAATTCATTGTTGGCTCGTTTTTCACATAGGCTTATTATCGTATGATAAACTTCTAGGAAATCCTTGTCTGCTTTTCCGCTTAAAAAAGCTTTTGCGATGAATAGAATCGCTCGCATCGCGTCTCCAAATCGAAAAGCAATTAATGTTGCTGCATAGGATCCACCCAGTACTATCAGAAAAGATTTCAAATCAACAAAGCGGGAAATAGAGCCGAGCCATGAACCTTGAAATTCAGCAAAATTTGACTTTAGTGCCCGAATTTCTTCTATAGAAGCCTTTGATGCTTTTAATGCTTCCAGCGCCGTCTCAAATTCCCTGAACTGGTACATATAATAATTCGAAAGGTGATCCGGCCAGATTATGCCGAAAATCACCAACGATGCTCCTATCATCATTCCCAGAAGGGTTCCAATTTTGTCTAACATGATATCCTTAAAACAATCCGTATAAAATTTATTACTATTTATATCAGTAGTATAAAGTAATTAATAGCTAAATAATCAGTTACAGTACGAACAATAAAAGTTTGTCCAAGAAATTCATAGTAATAAGCCTTAAACATGATAGGCTAAAGATATTGAGCCTTAAAATCAGTCAGCCTATTTTCATGTTTCTTCCGAGCATTCTGTCTTAAAAACCTAAGAATTACAATACATTTTCTGAAAATACGGGTCAGCATTCTTCTGAAGCATATTTAACACAATGCAGCATGAAACAATTATGACAGAGCAATCGCATTTTTTTCGGACATTAGAGAAAAAACAAGGAGCTTGCCTGAGACAGGCCGCATGGACAGTCGCGCAGCTTAATCCAGGGCCCGTAAATCTTTTGAGTCGGAAAAAACTAGCTGAAAATATGTTGGAGCGGATCCTACCTTTATTTGAGGTAAGCGAGGATTTGAACAGGTTTGCAGGACTAAAGCCGCTTTACGAAGGAATAAATATGCTTGATCCGCATTATTGTCGGAGGGATGAAGCACAGCGTATGCTGGAAAAATGCCTCGGTCTTCACGATTATCAGCGAATTCAACTAGCAGGGGCGGTAATGCATTTTATGGATATTGTTAAACAGACAGACCTGAATACACTGCAACTGAAAACGACTGAAATTCTGACTTTATGGTGGAAAATATTTCCGCAGAGTAAAGCTTGGAACGCCTTAAAGTGGCTCTGGGATGAAGGAGTCTCTGTACCTCACAGTCAAAGCGGATTTCGCGCATGGCGGCGCTTTTCACGAGGTAGCTTAGCAGATCCGGAAAATATTTTGGAAACACACCCTAAAGAGTGGTTGGCGATCTGTGAGGAGCAAAACGACTTTGCGACTGCTTTTGAAGCAGACCGGATGGCTGCTGCATTTTCCGGAGACGGCAGGCATGCAGGGCTAGTGGGCGTTTGTGGGGTGATGCCAGATTGTGAGAATTGCGAGCTAAGCTCGGAATGCCTCTGGTGCGCGGCTGACACTAATTCGGTAAAATTAAAAATAGCAGAAAAAATACAGCGGAATTTAATTTCAGCAAAAGATATGCCTGAACTGATGCGCTGGCTGCTGACCTCAAATCCGGAAGAAGACAAAGCACTTGAGCATTCGCTTAACCCAGACACGCCTCTCAAGGATTGGAGTCGGATACGTTTAAGAAGCCTAGAAGAAAAGCAGCCACTCGGTTCAGATCTTGTATTACGTCTAGTAGCACTGAGGGAACTCTGCAGAAATTACGGGATTGAAAAGTTGAAACCGCAGGATCAATTTAATTCCAGCCGTGATATTTTTAAGCATTTTCAACAACAGTTGTCACAGCAAAAACAGGAGCAGTTTATCATTGTTCTGCTGGACAATAAACACCGCTACTTAGCTGAGGAAGATGTGAGCAAAGGTATTTTAAATAAAAGTCTGGTGCATCCCAGAGAAGTTTTTGCTTCAGCGATTGAACATCGAGCGGCGGCAATGATCTGCATTCATAACCATCCGTCGGGGGATCCTGAGCCTTCAAAGGAGGATTTACGGATTACGGAACGTCTGGTTGAAGTAGGAAAATTGGTGGGAATTCCTGTGCTGGATCATGTAATTGTAGGTCATGAAAGTTATACAAGTTTTGCAGATAAAGGAATACTTTGAAAAAAATTAAAGATCATTATTTTCACAAGGCAAAGCGTGATGGCTACGTCGCTCGTTCTGCCTATAAACTTGAAGAAATTGATAAAAAAAATAGACTGCTACGCAAGGGTAATCTGGTGTTGGATCTTGGCTGCAGTCCAGGCTCTTGGTTACAGTACGCTTCTAGTAAAGTTGGAGAGAAAGGACAGGTACTAGGAGTGGATCTGCAGGAGGTTAAACTTTCACTGCCGAAAAATGTCAAAGTACTGCAAGCCGATATTTTTGAAATGACTTTAAAGGATCTGGAAATTAATGGAGGTATGGTTGACGTGATCCTGAGCGATATGTCTCCAAAAACTACCGGAATTCGTGATACAGATGCCCAGCGTTCCTTTGCACTGAATCAGCAAGTTCTTGAGTTGTCGTGTGACTTGCTGCGTCATCATGGAACTCTACTGGTAAAAGCTTTTCAGGGTGCACCATTGGAGCAATTACGCCGTGAATTCAGCAACTCATTCGCCCAGGTTAAGTTATGTAAACCAAAAAGCTCACGCTCCGAAAGTGTAGAAATATTCCTGCTTGGATTAAGTAAAAAGTGAGCTTCCAGCAAATTTCCTAAAATCCATCACGCAGCTGACTAAGTAATCAGCGAATGAAAATTATCATAAGCTGCTCTAGTGTAGTGCTTTTCAAATTCATGAATTAAAGTTAATAATATTATGATATTAATCTATAATTGTTTTCTTGTTGCGTTATAAATGAGGCCGTCTCAAGGACTTTATGCTTACTCAGCAAAAGTGAACCTGCAAAAAAATATAAATAATGTTAAAGGTTTTACAATAATTGCCGATTTAAAACACATGAGTATTCTCTGGATAAGATTCGGAGACATTTGTTTAGATTACTCCAAACCTACTACAGTTAAATTTAAAGTCTTTCGGCGGCAATGAAAATAAGACAAAACCCAACAGCTTTAAACACATTGAGACATGCGTCCAATTACTTCAGCAAAGTAAAAGGCGGCATTGAGAGGCTTAGTTCCGGTGTCAAGGTAAACAAAGGCGCTGATGGACCGGCAACATTGATCGCCTCAGAAAGACTGCGTGGGAATATTTCGGGACTGAAGCAGGTTTACAGCAATGTTTCAAATTCTGTTTCCCTCCTGCAAACGGCAGAAGCGGCCTTAAATGAAGTCAGTAACATGCTGATTAAGATCAAACAATTGACCGTTCATGCGCTGAACGAAGCAACCAACAGTTCTGACATGTTAGCTGCAGATCAGCAGGAAATTGAAAATCTTTTGAGTTCAATTGATCGTATTTCGCAGAATACAGAATTTGGCGGAAAAAGACTCCTTGACGGGAGTATGGGTTCAAGCGGTACTGCCGTAGGTGAGTCATTGAGTTTTGTCTCTGCCGAAGCAACTGCATCCGCCTCACCGGAAAAAGGCTGGGAAGTTGATATTCAGCAAATAGCAACACGAGCCCGCAAGAAAGGCACAGTCAGAATTGATGTAAATAACATCCGAGAAGGGCTGCAAATACTGTTAAATGAAGGTGGAAAGAGCATTTCTCTGAATACCTCAGAGGGACAGTTGGCGATGGACATTGAGCAAATGCTCAATGATGTGGAGCAATTTCCTTTACGCTTTCCTGCAGAGGAAGTGTCTTCACAAATACGTGAAATGTTAGTTTATGCTTTAAATCAAAAAATTGATGAAAACGGATTAGAGCTTCAGGTAATGGAAACTCCGGATAATATTTTACAAGTTCAACACAAAAAGTTTGGAGATTCCAGTACATTTTCTGTGACCAGCTCAGTTGCAGGAATACTCTCCGAAGAAGCAAATATTGCTCAAACTGCAGAGCGCGGGAAAAATATAGAAGGTACAATCAACAATCAGCTTGCGTTGGGCGAGGGGCAGTACTTGACAACTTTACAGGGGATGGAAGAAGGTGGTATTACTGTAAAGTATGATAAAGAACTAGGTTATCAAGAAATTCCAGTTTTTGATGATGCAGGCCTCAGAACAGACACCCTTTTGGTTGAGCAAAAAAACGAAGACATTGTTGGTGGGCCAGATGATCCAAAAATAGAGGGCTATGTCCATGTTTCCCAAATGTCAAAAGAATTTCAGGTAGGAGAAGATAAGCAGTCACACTCGGCATTCTCATTTGCAAATGTACGCACAAATGCTTTGGGTAACGGTATGAAAAATAAAAGCGGATTCCTTAGTCTCGCAGACATTGATGTAAAAACCGTACAGGGGGCAAAGGACGCCGGTAAAATTGTCGACCAGGTAATTGAACAAATCTCAGTCTACCGTGGTGAATTGGGATCATTTCAAAAAAATACACTTGAGAGCAATCTCACTAGCCTGAAAGTAGCGGAAGAAAATATCACCCAAGCAGAATCTACTCTGCGTGATTCAGATATGGCTGCCGAAATGTCGAATCTCACCAAAGATCAAATCATGCTGGAGGCAAGTACTGCGATGATTGCCCAAGCTAATCAAGTTCCAAAAACTGTACTGGGTCTAATCCAAAACAGCGCATAGACTGAAAGCTGGTTCTCTTTTTAAAGCACAGGTAGCTGAGTTCCCCCTGTATCCTCCATCTTCCATTTTCTCTTCCGGGACTTCCCACTGTTATTCTCCAAAAAAACTTGCCGTTTACTCAACTTAGGGGCTAGAATTACCCCGAATCAGAAATATATTCTGCATTCAGTAAATCTAAAAAGTCTGGGCATTACCGCCACTTTGACACTACAGTATGAACTCAACTTAAATGGAAACTCCACAAAAGTCCCCGCAACTTTCTTTGGAATTGAGAGGAATTACCAAAAAATTTCCCGGCATTGTTGCTAATGAATCGGTTGATTTTGACTTGCGTGAGAGTGAGATTCACACCATTCTTGGCGAAAACGGTGCAGGCAAATCAACCTTGATGAACATGATCGCCGGTCTTTTTCCTGCGGATGAAGGAGAGATGCGAGTTTTTGGTGAAAAGGTAAATTTCACTAATCCCCGGCAGGCGATAAAAAAAAGTATCGGCATGGTTTTTCAGCATTTTATGTTGGTAAAGAACCATACAGTTGCAGAAAATATCATCCTGGGTCAGCCCGGTATGGTGAGGCTTAATTTGAAAGAAGTCCATCAGCAAATCAGGGAAATNNAGTGAGCGTTATGATTTGTTTGTTGATCCGGAAAAGAAAATTCAGCAACTCTCAGTCGGCGAGCAGCAACGTGTTGAAATTGTGAAAGTGCTGTTCAGAGGAGCACGTATACTGATTCTTGATGAGCCAACCGCAGTTTTGACTCCGCAGGAATCGGAAGCATTGTATGAAATCATGCAGCGCATGACGAAAGAAAAACATTCCATCATTTTTATCACTCATAAAATGAAAGAAGTGATGGCGCTTTCACACAGGATTACGGTTTTGAGCCGTGGAAAAGTGATGGCAACTTTGCAGAGAAAAGAGACTAATCCGCAAAAACTAGCCGACTTGATGATTGGTAATCTGGAAGCTCAAGATGTTGTTAAAGTTTCAGAATTTCTGCGTAAAACAGTGGTTGAAGAAAGCATTGAAGTTGATTCAGAACCTCAAAAAATACAGCAAAAATCAGGAAACTTAACGGTTGCATTAAAAAATATTCATGCGGTAAATGACTTGGGACATCCAGCTTTGAAGGGAATTTCATTTGAGATACGTTCCGGAGAAATTTTAGGTATGGCCGGAGTTTCCGGAAATGGTCAACCGGAATTGACTGATGTGTTGAGCGGCTTGCGACCAGCGACTCAAGGTACGTATCAGTTTGAAGAGGCGGCACTAAAAAATCCTACAGTGAACGAAATGATTGAACGTGGAATTGGTTATATTCCGGAGGATCGTAAGAAGTATGGAGTGTCTTCCGGAATGTCGATTGCCTATAATTTCCTGCTGCGTGATTTTCGAAATCCGGAATTTTGTTCTCACCAACTGCTCAAGCAGGCAAATATATTTGATTATGGTCAAAAGAAAATGGAGGAGTTTGATATTCGTGCTCCTTCAGCAAAATCTCAGGTTGGACTGCTTTCCGGAGGAAACATGCAGAAAGTAATTCTTGCCCGTGAAATTTCACGTCCGTTGAGTCTATTTCTGGCTTCACAGCCAACCCGGGGTTTGGATATTCATGCGACCAGTTTTATCCGTGAGCAAATCTGCCGTGCACGCGACAATGGTCTGGCGGTGCTCTGGATTTCAGAAGATTTAGATGAATTGCTGATGGTCGCCGACCGTATCGCGGTGATTTTTGATGGACATATTGTCGGAATACTTTCGCAAGAAGAAGCCTCAGTCAGTCTGATTGGACAGATGATGACCGGGATGAGCGGTGACGGACCGGAAAATTTGCTGGAGAACAATGAAAATGCGTGATTACCTTTTATTTTATGTAAACGGCATACGCCACCAAATTTCCGGTGAGCGTAGTTTTCAATCTCTCTCTGAATTTTTACGTGGTGATTTGGGATTTGTCGGCACAAAAGTAGTTTGCGCTGAAGGGGACTGTGGCTCATGCACGGTGCTGATTGGACGTGTCCGGAACTCCGTGATGTGTTTTGAAGGAATTAACAGCTGCATTCAGTATCTGTATCAACTGGATTGTGCCCATGTGATCACCGTGGAAGGCTTAAAGGACGAAACCAAAAAAATACATCCTATACAAAAGGCGATGATTGACACGCTTGGGTCACAGTGCGGATATTGTACACCGGGATTTGTGATGTCACTGGCTGCAATGTTTGAAACACAGGAAGCTATGACGAGGAGTTCAGTACAGGACGGTTTAACCGGGAACTTGTGTCGCTGCACCGGCTATGAACAAATAATAGACGCGGCCTTGTCTTTGAATCCAAAAGAGATACCCAAAGCATCTAAACGTTTCAATGCAGAAGCAATACTGACGGATTTTAGGGAACATGTTTCACAAGCTGTTTCTTGTGAATTTGAGGAAAAGTGGAACGGCAGCTCACAAAAAGTTCAGTTTTATGTTCCGACTACTTTGAACGAAGCACTTGAGTTTAAACAAAAACATCAACATGTCACCGTGGTTGCCGGAGGTACCGATATTTCGGTACAGATGAACAAGGAGCGTCTTGAGCCAAGCAGGGTGATGAGTCTTACTCATTTGAGCGGGTTGGAAAGTTTCGAAATAAACAATAAAACTGTGACAGTTGGAGCAAAGCTGAGCTGGTCGAAATTAGCAGAACATTGCCAACAGCATCTTCCTCAGTTTGCCAAAATAATCGAAATTTTTGCTTCACGGCAAATCAAGAATGCGGCAACACTTGCAGGCAATATCGCCAATGCCTCACCAATTGCGGACTCTCTACCCTTCCTTTATGTAATTGACGCAGAAATTGAATTGAGCGCATTTCAGCCGAATGCTGAAGTGGCTGTTAAACGTTGGGTCGGGATTAATCAGTTTTACCACGGTTATAAAATAACCGAAATGAAAGCGGATGAATTGATCACAAGTATTCGCTGGAATCTGCCGGAAACGGAGGATGTTTTGAAACTCTACAAAGTTTCAAAACGTAAAGACTTGGATATTTCAACGTTTACCGCAGGAATATGGCTGAAGTTGAAAAAAGCTAAAATACAAAATTCGCGTCTTGCTTTTGGGGGAGTTGGCCCTGTTGTTCTGCGTTTGCCTGAGACAGAGGAATTTTTGCGGGGCAAACCGCTACTGCCGGAAATTTTCCAGCGGGCAGGTAAAATAGCTCGCCATGAAATTAGCCCGGTTTCAGATGTACGCGCTTCTTCGGATTATCGGTCGCAGTTAGCGGAGAACATTTTGTTGAAGTTTTTTCATGAATGCTGCGACTCCAGGAACAAAAAAGAGGTGGTATGAAAGTAGTTGGAAAACAAGTTCCGCATGATTCGGCAGTAGGACATGTGACAGGAGAGGCCTTGTTTGTGGATGATTTAGCCTTCACACAAAATGAGTTGATCGTTGATTTTATCGCAAGTCCTGTGGCACATGGTAAAATAAAAAGTTTTAATACCGCAGAATTGTCCCAACTGGACGGAATTGCGGGCGTTTTTACTTCTGCGGATATTCCCGGACATAATCTTTATGGACCTGTAATTCAGGATGAACGCTTCTTGGCGGAAGAGATAGTGGAATATGTGGGGCAGCCAATCGCGGTTATCGCAGGTGAGTCTCGGAAAGCGATTCGTCATGCCAAAAAAAAGTTGTGCCTCGAAATTGAAGAATTGACTCCGGTTTTCTCTATCGATGAGGCACTTGCCGCAAAACAGTTTATCGGTGACTCACGTGTGTTTAATCAAGGTGATTTTGATAAAGCATGGAGCATAGCAGAACACACTGTGGCAGGAACTTTTGTCTGCGGTGGTCAGGAGCAATTCTACCTTGAATCACAAGCTGCAATCGCGTGGCCGGGAGAGCACGGTGAGATTCATGTTCATTCTTCAAGTCAGAATCCTACGGAAATTCAGGAAGTTGTGGCAGAGGCTTTGGGTTTAGGTTTTCACGAAGTGGTATGTGTCTGCAAACGGATGGGAGGCGCATTTGGCGGTAAGGAAACGCAGGCGGTGATTCCGACTGTCATGGCGGCACTGGTAGCGGCAAAAACGAAACGACCGGCGCGGGTTGCCTACACGAAAGACGACGATATGCGTTCAACCGGGAAAAGGCATCCGTACAAAATTTATTACAAAGCCGCGTTCACCGCTGAAGGACAGATCACAGGCGTGAAATTGGAAATTTATTCCAATGGTGGAGCCGGAGCAGACTTGTCAACCGCAATCCTGGAACGTACTTTGTTCCATGCAGACAATGCTTATTTTATTCCGAATCTCTTTTTTAAAGGAACTATCTGTAAGACAAATTTTCCGCCAAATACAGCATTCCGAGGATTTGGAGGACCGCAGGGCATGGCGAATATCGAATACGTGATTCAGGAAATTGCCCTCGTTTTGAAAAAGGACGCTTTTGAGATTCGTCGCCTCAATTGTTATGCTCACGCTGAACGCAATATAACTCCATACGGACAGGTCGTACGCAATCATCTTCTCCCGGAAATTCTGGATCAACTTGCCGAGACTTCAAAATATCGACAACGCTTGCAGGAAGTGGAGGAGTTCAATCGACAGTCCACTACTCACTTGCGTGGACTTGCTTTAACGCCAATGAAGTTTGGAATTTCCTTTACTACAAAATTCCTCAATCAGGGAAATGCGCTGGTGAATGTTTACAAGGACGGCACGGTGCAGGTTTCAACCGGTGGTACAGAAATGGGGCAGGGTCTGAATACTAAAATCAGGCAGTTAGTCGCGGATGAATTCGCAATTTCATATGATGATGTACGAATAATGATTACTTCCACGGAAAAAAACAACAATACTCCGCCGACTGCCGCTTCCGCAGGAACCGACTTGAACGGCATGGCTGCGCTAAACGCATGCCGGAAAATTAGAAAAAATTTGACGGAATTTGCCAGTAGTTATTTGTTGTCGCCTGATAGTGATTTTGATCCATCTCCGGAAAATATCATTTTCGAAAACGGAATAATTTATGATGATCGGTGTAAGGTTCGCTTTCCGGAACATAAAATTACTTTCCGGGAACTGGTAAAGCTGGCATTTATGGAAAGGATCAGTTTAGGCGAGCGAGGTTTTTACGCGACACCTGAAATTGATTTCAACCGTGAAACGGAGAAAGGCGAACCATTTTATTATTACACAACCGGCGCCTCAGTTTCTGAAGTGCTGATTGACCGTTTTACGGGACAGCTCAAACTGGAGCGTGCAGATTTGCTGATGGACATTGGTGAGACAATAAATCCAGGAATTGACAGGGGGCAAATTATTGGAGGTTTCATTCAGGGAGTCGGTTGGGTTACAAATGAAGATCTGCGTTATTCTGATAAAGGAGAGCTCTTGACCTATTCTCCGACAACTTACAAAATTCCGAATATTCAGGATCTTCCGGAAATTTTCAATCTAGACACAATCGAAAATCCGCAACATAAAATCAACGTCCGCCGCAGCAAGGCGGTGGGCGAACCGCCGCTGATGCTTTGTCTGTCAGTCTGGATTGCGGTTAAACATGCTTTATCCTGTGTAAGAAATGACTCAATACCTCGACTAAATCTTCCAGCTACTGCTGAAGAAATACTGCGTAGAATCACAGAACTGAATGACGATTCTAAAGATGCTGCAGCAGGAACTTCTTCTGCAGATGAATCAGAAGTCTCGCTGGTTTCCCTGCCGATACTCTCACCTGAAAAAAATATACAACCATAACAAGACTCAAGTTGTAGATTGTTTTGCCCGCAAAATAGCTGATTGAATTGACATTTAAGGTTTATTTTAGCATAGTGTAAGTTATAAATTCTTGAAAAAAGAATGCTTGAAAATTAAAAAAATACTCACAATGGAGAGAGAATGAAGGATATAGAAATTAACGGGATTAAGGAAACCATCGTCGAGCGCTCGGATTATCCGATTGAAGAATGCAAAAACATTCTGGGACAGGAAGTAACTGCAATATTAGGTTATGGACCGCAGGGCAGAGGACAGGGACTGAACATGCGTGATCAGGGTTTCAAGGTTATTTTGGGACTGCGTAAAGGTCGGAGCTGGGACAAAGCTCTGGCAGATGGTTGGGTTGAAGGCGAAACGCTTTTTGAAACAGAAGAAGCAGCACAGCGAGGGACTATTCTGCAATATTTGCTCTCAGACGCCGGACAGATTTCTGCATGGCCCATGGTAAAATCAAATTTAAATGATGGCGACGCTCTCTATTTTTCCCATGGTTTCGGAATTGTGTTTCATGAGGATACGAGCATCATACCTCCTGAAAATGTTGATGTGATCCTGGTTGCACCAAAAGGCAGCGGACTTACCGTGCGTACACATTTTCAAGCAGGACGCGGAATTAACGCTTCTTTCGCAATTCATCAGGATTATACTGGACGTGCCAGAGAACGATGCATTTCAACAGCCTTCGCAATTGGTTCCGGACATCTTTTTGAAACCACCTTTAAGAAAGAAGTTCACAGCGATCTCACCGGGGAACGTTGTGTTTTGATGGGACTGCTTCAGGGAGCTTTTCTCGCGCAGTACGAAGTTTTGCGTGAACAAGGACATTCGCCTTCGGAAGCCTACAATGAAACAATTGAAGAAGCACTGCAAAGTCTATATCCTCTGGTTGCAGAAAAAGGCATGGACTGGATGTATGCTAACTGCTCCACTACTGCTCAACGTGGAGCGCTCGACTGGGCACCGCGTTTTCGTGATGCAATAAAACCTGTGGTAGAAAAGTGCTATCAGAGTGTGCTGGATGGAACTGAAGCTAAAGTATCCATCGATTCCAACTCCCAGGCGGATTACCGTGAAAAATTGGAAAAGGAGCTTGAGGAAGTCAGCAATCAGGAAATGTGGCAGGCAGGGAAAGTATTACGTCAATTGCGTCCGGAAAACTTATAAGCATCAGCTAAGGTCACTATGGGTTTTGTCAAGTTACTTGAAGAAGGCAAGTATTTTGAAATACAAAAGCGGAGTGGACGTTCCGAAACTTTGGAACAAGAGGCAACATCATTTTGCGGTGCGTTGCGTCCACACTACAATCCTAACATGATTCTGTTGTTGTCAAGTCCGCTTGAATCACGTGGTGACGTTTTCGAATTCAGGTCAGAAGATATTATTTACGCAGAAGAACTTTCCAGTATCACCAAGCCAAACGGCGTGACCGTTGAACGGGTACGCCTTTGGGTCAAGAATGGTAGTCCAGCAATGCGTATGGAACCGATACTTGTAGGAAATGACGAGTAAGCAACGCTAAATCTNNTGCTGAAAACAGGTGCAAAATTTAAGTCACCGTTTTCAGCAGCTTGACAGAGTGTTTTTTCACTTGCCTCTTCTGCAAGATGTACAGCCAATTCCGAAAGTCACAAATCATGCCCCCCTTCATTTCAACTAATACAAATTTAAGCAAATCAATTCTTCTGTNNTGCTGGTTTTGCTGTTCATTTCCTGGCTGCCAAACTCAGTCTTTGCTCAATTTGAAGATGAAGTAGAAATTCCGGAAAACGTTGTAACTTTTCATGCACGTTTAGAATCTGAAAAACCACGTCCGGGAGAACACGCCCGTATTATTTTGGATTTGAAAATTCATCAGGGCTGGCACGTTTTTTCCGTAATTCCCGGTGAAGGAGATTTCGCCCCTATTCCCACCACTCTGACTTTCGAAGATGAGTCGCTGCTCCTGATAGGCCCTGTCTACGAAAGTAACCCTATCACTGCTCCGGATCCTGTTCTGGACATGGTGCTGAGCTTTCATGAAAAGCAAGTCAGTCTGTTCCAAAACATCCAGATTCCGCAGGAAATGAGCGGAGGTACTGTTTGGAAAAACAGTGGAAATCTCAGGTATCAAGCCTGCAGTGACCGTGTTTGTCTGCCTCCCAAAACTGATCGGTTTTCCATCGAAATTCCGCTTGGAACAGGAGAGACACGTAGCGAATATAAAATTCCGCAGTTTGCGGTTGATAATCCTCCGGAAGATATTTCTGAACTTGAAGATGCACTCAAGGGGGGTTTTTGGAGTTTTATCGGTTTGGCTGTAATTGCGGGATTCCTGGCATTATTGACACCCTGCGTCTTTCCAATGATTCCGGTTACTGTCGCTTTTTTCACCAAACAAGGTGAGTCCAATTCCAGTGAAACGCTGCGGTTGGCAGCACTTTTTGGTTTGGGAATCGTTGGAACCTATACTGTAACGGGGATGCTGCTTTCCATGGCTTTGGGTGCAGCAGGTGCCGTACAGTTTGCCACTAACGGCTGGGTCAATTTAGCAATTGGCCTGATGTTTACTCTTTTTGCCTTCAGTCTGATGGGTTTCATACAACTGAACGCACCGGGTGGTTTGGGAAATATTGTGGACCGCTGGTCCAGGTATTTGAGTGGAACTGTAGGGGTGCTGGCCATGGGCCTGGCTTTCACGCTGACATCTTTCACCTGCACAGTTCAATTTGTAGGTACACTGCTGATCGCCGCTTCACAGGGCATGTGGTTTTGGCCCGTTGTGGGAATGCTGGTTTTCTCAACGGTTTTTGCTTTCCCTTTTTTCCTGCTGGGAATTTTCCCCCGTCTTATCCAGTCAATGCGGTCCAAGTCCGGCAGTTGGATGCTGCATCTGAAAATAATCCTTGGATTACTGGAACTGGCGGCGGCTTTTAAATTTTTCAGTAACTCAGATTTAGTCTGGCAACTGGGTATAATTGACAGGGATTTTGTGTTGGCTGCATGGGTCATACTGTGTACGATTGCAGCGCTCTTTCTTTTAGGAGGGATCAACATTCACCATGTACGTGTTGAATTGACAGGCGGTAGCGGATTTGCGTCAGCCTTCCTGTTTGCCATGCTCGGCATTTATCTGCTGCGAGGGCTGTTAGGAGTACCGCTTAATCCATGGGTCGATACATACTTGCCGCCTGTCCTGCAAACATTTTCAGAATCAAGAACCGGTTTTACAACAAGTTATGAAACTTCCGGAGAAGTTAAGGCACATGCCCTGCCTTGGCAAACAGATTTGCCTGCTGCTTTGATACAGGCGAAAGTGGAAAACAAAAAAGTGTTTATTGACTATACTGGATACACATGTGTTAACTGCCGCTGGATGGAAAAAAACATTTTTTCTCATCCGGATGTGATGACCCGGTTTCAGCAGAAATTTGTACTGGTTCAGCTTTATACTGACGGCGGTGAAAAAGCGGGCGAGAACCAACGTATGCAAATCAGTAGATTCAAAACCGTTGCCCTTCCATTGTACGTGATTCTAGATGCAGATGATAATTTGCTGGCCAAGCGTGCTGGAATTATAAAACCTGCAGAGAAATTTTTAGAATTTCTGAACTAATTTTCCCTCTGATCAAAATAAACTGTGCGTTCTGAGATAAAATTATTCTTAACTCTTGGAGCAGTATTTTTTTTGAGTAGCTGTTCAGAACTTGGGTATTACTGGCAGGCTGCGTCCGGTCACCTCGAATTGCTAAACCGTAAGCAGGATATTCAGGAATTACTGGAATCTCCTGAGACATCTGCGGAATTAAAACGAAAACTGAAACTGGTTGAAAGTGTACGCACTTTTGCGAGCGGGCGGATGGGGCTTCCGGATAATGCAGCTTACACCGCATATGTTGATCTAGGACGTCCTTTTGTGACGATGGTTGTTACCGCGGCAATGCCTCTCGAGTTGAAAGCACAGAAATGGTGTTACTGGTTTGTCGGCTGTCAGGAATACCGCGGTTATTTTGATGAAGCGGATGCCGAAGTGTTCGCGTTGGAAATGAAAGAGCAGAAGCTGGATGTTTCAGTGGGAGGGGTAAGCGCTTACTCTACTCTAGGTTGGCTTAACAAGCCTTGGCTGCCGAATTATTTTTCAGATCCGGTTCTGAGTACTTTTCTGCTTAAGAATGACGCAGAACTGATTTCGACACTGATCCACGAAATGGCACATCAAATCGTTTATGTTAACAATGATACAGCGTTTAATGAATCATTCGCGGTTTTTGTGGAACAGGAAGGTCTACGGCAATTTCTTGACGAAGCGGAAAATTCCAAGTTTTTTGAAGGCAAGGTGGAGAAAACCTATCAGTGGTATTTGAGTGCGCGTAAAGATCGCCGCCTCTTCCGGCAACTGGTTAAAACAACTTTTGATAAAATGGAGATCTTATTTGCGGAAAATTTTCCAGATTCTGAAAAGTTGCAGAAAAAACAACAGTTGTTCAATGAATTGCGTGAAAACTACATGAGTCGCAAGGAAGAATTTCAGGTACTTTCCTATGGTAACTGGTTTGCTAAAAAACTGAATAATTCACATTTGCTGGGTGTACAACGCTATAACAGTCAGGTAGAAAAATTTTCTCTTCTTTTTGAAGAAAATGGACAACAGTGGCCGCAGTTTTTTGAAGCAGTCCGGAAACTGTCAAAATTATAAAATTCAAAATTTTATATTTTTTGAAGCAAACTTAATAAACTTGAAGGAAATGTCCAACTCTATTTTTAATAATATACGTGTCATTCTGCTGGACCGTGACGGTGTAATTAATGAGGAGCCGGGACCTATCCTGAGTCCGGAGCAGTTTGTGATGATTCACAAAAGCGCTGAGGCACTTGCCAGACTTAATGCCAGGGGTTGGCGCTGTTTCGTAATTACGAATCAGGCTGCATTTGCCAGAGGTGATTTGAGTGAGAGCGTTTTTCAAACTATAACAGAGAAAATGCGTGCTGAACTTGAAAAATCTGCGGCGCATATTGACGGTCAATATTATTGTCCGCATCATCCGGACTGGGAGAACGGTCAACGTAGACCAGTAGCAAAAGCATGTAATTGCCGGAAACCCGGCACCCTGCTGCTCGAGCAGGCATCCGCGGAACATGGATTTAGTGCGGATGAAACGGTTTTTATTGGAGACTCCACCAGTGATTTTGCGGCAGCCACCAAGTGGGGCACCTGCTCGATTGGTGTACGTACCGGACATGCAGGTCGGGACAGGAAGGTATCTGCAGAGCCGGATTATTGGCAAGCAGATTTATGGGAGGCAGTTGAGTTTTTGCTGAAAAATTCAATCTGAACTTAAATCTTGATGGAATTTGCCTGTGATGATCTAAAGCAGCGAGCTATTGATTTACACAAATAACTTGAGACCAACATCACAAAAAGCTAGTTTAAAAGGATTACTTTTACTCAATTAATTGTTTTAAATCATAGTTGATGAACAGGGAAAAGTCCTAAAACGGTGTCGTTTCAAGTGAAGCAAGAAATTTTCTTTAAGCCGCCACTCTAATGTTATTAAGATTTCTCCCTACGTTCAAATGACAAATTGTGTATTTTGGATTGTTCACGAATTTGTCAAAGTTTCATATATTTTATAGTATGACCCTAAATAAGAATTATCATGACTAATATAATTTCAGCCATAACGTATTTTTTTAAAAATTTCATCACACTGTTGTTACTCTCTTTTGCGGTAGTTCACATTTCAGGTACAGTTTTGGCCGGAACTCTTCCGGATGGACTCTATGCACAAATGAAAACTTCCAAAGGCGAAATAGTGTTAAGGCTTTTTTACCAACGCGTACCTGTGACAGTTTCCAATTTTATCGGACTTGCAGAAGGCACAAAAGAGTGGAAAGACCCTGTTACAGGAAAAAGCAACAAAACGCGATTTTACGATGGTTTGAGTTTCCACCGTGTGATCAAGGATTTTATGATTCAGGGAGGAGATCCTCTTGGAACGGGTTCCGGCGGGCCNNGGTTATAATTTTCCGGATGAATTTCATCCTGACCTGAATCACAGCAAACCGGGTATACTTTCCATGGCCAACGCTGGTGCAGATACAAATGGTAGTCAGTTTTTTATTACACATGTACCTACACCGCATCTTGACAATAAACACTCGGTTTTTGGCGAAGTCGTTGAGGGGATGAATGTTGTAAATGCTATTCAAAAAGGGGATCAGCTTCTGGCGGTTACAATTCTCAGAAATGGGGAATCCGCAAAGTTGTTTGATCCGGAAGCCGCGGA
>ENA-UZWS01002680-UZWS01002680.1-metagenome-genome-assembly--contig:-Day-3-25m-contig-2680_pt1 | contig 16079 bp, 19 predicted proteins | sample MGYA00260343_ERZ794903 | MGnify/ENA metagenome assembly ERZ794903
ATTCACTTAAAACCAGTATCAAAAATCAAATTGAAAATGAGTTTAAAAAAGAAATGAAAGAGCTTGGTTATCTTTAAGTTTTTAGAGAATAAATTTCGATAAATCGGTATCTTTAATTAAATTATCTAAATTTTTATCAATATACTCTTTATCAATTTTAATTTTTTCACCAGAGCGATCAGTTGCAGTAAAACTAATTTCATCTAAAATTTTTTCAATAATTGTATGTAATCTTCTAGCACCGATATTTTCAACCGTAGCATTAACCTCTGATGCAATGTTTGCAATAGCGTCAATGCCATCATCTGAAAATTCAAGATCAACATCTTCAGTTTTTAAAAGGGCTATGTATTGCTTTATTAAACTAAAATCGGGCTCTCTTAAAATTCGTTTAAAATCATCACTGGTTAAAGCTTCTAATTCAACTCTTATAGGTAATCTTCCTTGCAATTCAGGAAGTAAATCAGAAGGTTTAGCAAGTTGAAATGCACCAGAAGCAATAAATAAAATATGATCAGTTTTAATTGGACCATGTTTTGTATTTACAGTTGTTCCCTCAATTAACGGTAACAGATCTCTTTGAACTCCTTCTCTTGAAACATCACCACCAACTCTATCAGTCCTTGCAGATATTTTATCAATTTCATCTAAAAATACTATTCCATTGTTTTCTGTTGATAATTTTGCAGCTTTAATAATTTTATCTTGTTCAATTAATTTATCCGACTCATCATTGATTAAAATTTCATGAGACTCTTTTACATTCATTTTTTTCTTTTTTTCTTTATTTCCCATTGATTTACCAATCATCTCACCAATATTTATCATCCCAACATTTGCTCCTGGCATTCCTGGTATTTCAAAAGAAGTGCTGTTTGACCCAGCATCACTCACTGCAATCTCAATTTCATTATCATCTAAGTCACCGTTTCTAAGTCTTTTTCTAAAACTTTCTCTTGTTGCAAGACTTGCTTTTTTACCAACTAATGCATCTAAGACTTTTTCTTCAGCTGATTTTTGAGCTTGGGCATGAACTTCTTTTCTCATTTTTACTTTTTCTAATGAAATTGCAATTTCCATTAAGTCTCTTACGATTTGTTCCACATCTCTTCCAACATAACCAACCTCTGTAAACCTTGTAGCCTCAACTTTAACAAATGGTGCCTCAGCAAGCTTTGAAAGTCTTCTTGAAATTTCTGTTTTTCCAACACCTGTTGGTCCAATCATTAAAATATTCTTTGGTAAAACTTCGTTTTTCATTTCACCTTTAAGTGCTTGTCTTCTCCATCTATTTCTTAAAGCGACTGCAACAGCTTTTTTTGCTTTATTTTGTCCAACAACAAATCTATCTAGTTCAGAAACAATTTCTCTTGGAGAGAGAGAGCTAACTAATGAACTTTCTTCTTTTTTGTTTTTATCTTTAGGAACCAATGGAGTTACGTTTGAATTTTCCATTTATATTTTTAAAACCTTAATGTTATCATTTGTGAAAACACAAATTTCTGATGCAACTTTGATAGCTTTTTTTGCAATTTCTTCAGCACTTTTGTCTGTCTCCATTAAAACTTTTCCAGCAGCTAGAGCATAGTTTCCACCTGAACCTATTCCTATAACATCGCCTTCTGGTTCTAAAACATCTCCAGTTCCAGAAATGATATAGCTATGTTCTTTGTCACCAATAGCCATGAGTGCTTCTAATCTTCTAAGATATTTATCAGTTCGCCAATCTTTTGCTAATTCAACAGCAGCTCTTGATAGATTCCCTGCATGTTTTTCAATTTTTGCCTCTAATCTTTCAAACAAAGTTAAAGCATCTGCAGTTGACCCTGCAAAGCCCGCAACTACATCACGTTTTTCAATTCTTCTAATTTTTGAAGCTGTGCTTTTTACGATAGTATTTCCCATACTTACTTGGCCATCTCCAGCAACCACTACTTCATTATTTTTTCTTACCAATACAATCGTTGTCATAATTGATAAATGGTAACTATTTTTTATTCTTCAAGTGTTGATTGCTGATATTGATATAGTTAGATTATGCATGTATACCTCTAAAATATATGGCTAGAAAAGGAAAAGTATCTAGAAAAACTAAAGAAACCAGCATCAGTGTTGAAGTAAATATTGATGGTAAGGGTCAATATAAAATTGATACTGGAATTGGTTTTTTAGATCATATGCTTGAGCAGTTATCAAAGCATTCTCTTATTGATTTAAAAGTAAAAGCAAAGGGAGATACTCACATTGATCTTCACCACACAACAGAAGATACAGGAATTGCAATCGGTGAAGCTTTAAAAAAAGCAGCCAAAAAATTTGTTGGCATTAAACGTTACGCTCACAGAGTTATTCCAATGGATGAAACTTTAACAAGAGTTGCGATTGACGTTTCAAACCGACCTTATTTAATTTGGAAAGTAAAATTAAAAGTAGAAAAACTTGGTGAGATGGATACAGAACTATTTAAAGAATGGTTTCAAGCATTTTCTCAGTCAGCTGGTATTACTATGCATGTTGAAAATATTTATGGAGACAATAGTCACCATATAATTGAGTCTTGTTATAAAGCTTTAGCAAGATCGTTAAGAGAAGCATTAGAGATGGATCCAAGAAGCAAAAAAAGTATTCCATCGACTAAAGGCTCATTATAAGTTTAATGAATGTCACAATTGTTGATTATAATTCAGGCAATATAAGCTCTGTTATTAATTCCTTTAAGGAAGTTGCTAATGATAAAATAAATATCGAGGTAACTTCAGATTTAAATAAAATTAAATCTAGTGATAAAGTGGTATTGCCAGGGCAGGGCTCGTTCAAGAGCTGTGTTGAAGCTTTAAACAGCATAAATGGCTTGGTTGATACTTTAAACGAATTTGCAATTAATTATAAAAAGCCACTGCTAGGAATTTGTGTTGGTTTACAGATGTTTGCAGATATTGGCTACGAAGAAACTGAAACAAAAGGACTTGGTTGGATTTCAGGTAAAGTCTCGAAAATAGATAATCAAAATGGAAAATTTAAACTTCCACACATTGGTTGGAATCAGATTGATATTGTTAAAGATAGTAAAATTTTTAGGGGCATAGAAAATAATTCTCATATGTATTTTGTTCATAGTTATGAGTTTATTCCAGAAGATAAAAATGTAATTTCTGCAACAACAGATTATTCCTCAAATATTGTTTGTTCAGTTGAAAAAGAAAATATTTTTGGAACTCAATTTCACCCAGAAAAAAGTGATAAAATTGGTCTTAAAATGATTGAAAATTTTTTAAGTTAATAAATTGAATAAATTATAAATGAAAATATTTCCCGCCATAGATATTAAAAATAAAAAATGTGTGAGATTAGTCAAAGGAGACTTTGATAATAAAACTGAATATAAAATGTCTCCTGTAGAACAAGCTGGAAAATATAAAGATCATGGTTTTAAAAATTTACACATTGTTGACCTAGATGGAGCTTTAACTGGTGAAACAGTAAATCTTGATATCATCCAGGATATAGTTGGTAAATTTGATTTAAAGGTTGAGATAGGTGGTGGTATTAGAAATACTGATAGTATTCGAAAATATATTGATGCCGGTGTTGAGAAAGTTATTTTAGGAAGTGCTGCTATAAAAGATAAAATTTTTTTAAAAGAAGCATGCGAAAAATTTCCGAACAAAATTGCTTTGGGTTTGGATGCAAAAGATGGATATTTGTCAGTTTCTGGGTGGAAAGAAAACTCCAATCAATTAACTGTAGATTATTTAAGTGAAGTTAATGATTATGGTGTTAGTAGATTAATTTACACTGATATTAATAGAGATGGCATGAAACAAAGCCCAAATTTTGAGGAAACATCAAAAATTGCAGATATATCAAATTGCCCTGCAGTTATATCTGGTGGAGTTTCATCATTAGATGACATTAAAAAAGCTAAAACTCTAAAAAATATTGAAGGTATAATAGTTGGTAAGGCTATTTATGATGGTGATATTAAATTAGATGAGTTAGTTAAAGAAGATGCTTAAAAATAGAATAATACCTTGTTTAGACGTTAAAAACGGACGCGTTGTAAAAGGTATTAACTTTGTAGATTTAAAAGATGCCGGAGACCCTGTTGAACAAGCTAAAATTTATTCTGATGGTGGAGCAGATGAAATATGTTTTTTAGATATTACTGCCTCAAATGAAATCAGAGATACTATTTATGATGTAGTAGAACGAACATCTAAGAAATGTTTTGTTCCGTTGACGGTTGGGGGAGGTGTCAGGAGTGTTGAGGATATTCATAAATTACTTAATTGTGGTGCTGATAAAGTTTCTATAAATACTGCGGCAGTTCAAAATCCTGAAGTTATAATTGAAAGTTCTAAAAAGTTTGGATCACAATGCATTGTTGTTGCAATTGATGTTAAAAAAAATTTAGATAAATGGGAAATTTTTACTCATGGTGGAAGAAGTAATACAAAAATTGATGCAATAGAATTTGCAAAAAAAATGGAAGACAATGGGGCAGGTGAGCTTTTAGTAACATCAATGGATAGAGATGGCACCCAACAAGGTTATGATATTGAATTAATGTCAAAGATATCATTAAAAGTAAATATTCCTGCTATTGCATCGGGTGGAGTTGGTAATCTTGATCATTTAGTTGATGGAATAAAATTAGGAAACGCAAGTGCTGTTTTAGCTGCATCCATATTTCACTATGGAAAGCATTCAGTAAAAGAAGCTAAGGAATATCTGGATTCAAAAGGAATACCTGTTAGAATTTAGTATGCTTAGTACATTAGAAAATTTAATTAAACTCGCACGAGAAAGAAAACTATCACCTGTAGAAGGGTCTTACACAAATAAGTTGCTTAAAGATAAAGCGCTAAGTAAAGCAAAAGTTTTAGAGGAAGTTGATGAATTAATTGAAGCTGTAGAGGAAAATACAAATAAAATACATGAAGCGGCAGATGTATTTTATCATTTATTGATGTACTTAGAGGCTAATGATTTAAAAATTGAAGAAGTCATGCGGGAATTAGAAAAAAGAAAAAAATGAGTTATGATGATAACAATATCTTTGCAAAAATTTTAAGAGGGGAAATACCTTGTAATAAAATTTATGAAGATGACTTTGTTTTATCTTTTCATGATATTAATCCTCAAAAAAAAATTCATGCTTTAGTAATTCCAAAAGGAAAATATGTTGATCTTGATGATTTTAGTTTAAATGCTTCCTCAAAGGAGATGGTTGGATTGCTTAAGGGTATAAATATAGTAGCTAAAAAGCTATGTATTTCAACAGAAACAGGTAAAGGGTATAGAGCTCTTACCAATATAAGTGATGANNTTCATTTATTTGGAGGTGAAAAAGTTGGAAAAATGGTTGAGTGAGGCAAGAAGTCCAAAGAAATTATTTGGAAATAAGTTCAATTGAAGATCTGAATAAAGTTAATGAACCAACTAAAGATTATTCTTTAAATTTATTAGAGCCAATTAATTTTCAATTAAATAAATTTTTTTATAAAAATATTGGCAAAAAACATAACTGGATTGATCGATTAGTTTGGACAGAAACTCAATGGATAGATTATGTTTCTAGTGAAAAGGTCAAAACATATATATTTAAATTTAAAAATGATTTAGCTGGCTTCTTTGAATTGATATCTCATATTGAAAAAAAAGAAGTAGAAATTGCTTACTTCGGGTTATTGGAAGAATTTCAAAATAAAAAGCTGGGATCATATTTATTATCTCAAGCAATTCAAACATCTTTTAAAGGGAGTATCGATAGAGTTTGGGTTCATACATGCTCTCAAGATCACAAAAATGCTTTAAATAATTATATAGCCAGAGGTATGAAAATATTTAAAACCGAAACTATAAAAATTTAGTTTTGTGAAGGTAGTTTAAATAAATCTTTATCAATTTGTTGATTTACCTGAATTAAGGAAAGATAAGTAATATTAACATTTTGATAAATATCTTTAGTCTGCCAGCCTATTAAATTAAATGTTTTATCATCAAAAAAAACATTTATTTCATTATCATTTTCTACTATTACAAAATTTATTTTAGTTTTATCTAATATTTTTTCTTTTAAATTACTTATTTTTTTTATTAAAAAATTTTTATCCAATATTAGGTTTAGTGGTGTTTTGTTTAAGGGGTATCTATAAAAGCTAGTTCTAGTTTTGATCACTAAGGATTTTCCATTAGAAACCAAGATCTTGTTATTTTTGAAATATTTGCAATAAATTTTCTTCGGATATTGAATTATGCAATTTCCATTTTCTATTCTACCATTAATATTTTGTTCAAACTTGAAATTTAGGTTTTCAGTATTCTTCAAATTTTCTATTATTTTATCTTTATTACTCGCATGAGTGTTAGAAAGTAAAATTATAAAAATAAAAATAAAAAAATATTTAAACATTAGAGAACATCTCTTTTACCAACATGATTTGCCTTACTTACAACTCCATCAGCTTCCATCATATCAATAATTCTTGCCGCTCTATTGTAACCAATTTGAAGTTTTCTTTGTAAAAATGATGTAGAGGCTTTTCCTTCTGATCGAATAATTTCTAATGCCCGTTGATACAATTCATCTTTATCACCCTGACTTTGACTATCGCTAATCTCTTTTTCATCTGCAAAGTTTAATATTTCATCTATATAATCAGGCTCAGCTTGAGATCTTAAAGAATTATTAATTTTTTCAATTTCATTATCTGACACAAATGGAGCATGTATTCTTACAATACGATTAGCAGAGGACATGTAAAGCATATCTCCTTTTCCTAATAATTGCTCAGCTCCCTGTTCGCCAAGAATTGTTCTGCTGTCTATTTTAGAAGTAACTTGAAAAGATATTCTAGTTGGAAAATTAGCTTTAATTGTACCAGTTATTACATCTACACTTGGTCTTTGAGTTGCCATTATGATATGAATTCCGGCTGCTCTCGCCATTTGTGACAGTTTTTGAATATAATTTTCGATTTCTTTACCTGCAACCAGCATCAAATCAGACATTTCATCAACCACCACAACTATATATGGCATAGGAAGTTTATGTTTGGTGTTATAGCCATCGATGTTTCTAACACCTTCTTTTGTCATTAGCCTATATCTACTCTCCATCTCTTTAACGACCCAACCAAGTACAGAAGCTGCTTTTTTAGCCTCAGTTATTACTGGACATAATAAATGAGGAATTCCTTCATATGTAGAAAGTTCGAGCATTTTAGGATCTATTAATATAAATTTACATTTATCAGGTGTGTGCCGGTACAATAGAGATAAAATAATTGTATTAATACAAACAGATTTTCCAGATCCAGTTGTACCAGCGATTAAAAGATGAGGCATTGATGCTAGATCACCTACAATGGGTTTACCAGAAATATTTTTACCAAGTGCAATAGGCAGTTTAACTTCTCTTCTTTTAAAATCAGAATTACTTATAATTTCACTTAAATAAACATTTTCTCTAGATATGTTTGGAAGTTCAATTCCAACTGTATTGCTACCAGGAATAGTTGCAATCCTAGCTGATTCTGAACTTGTATTTCGAGCTATATCATCAGATAAATTTATAATTTTTGAAACTTTCACACCAGCTGCGGGCTCAAATTCATTTAAAGTAACCACAGGTCCATGACTAACTTTTTTAATATTTCCATTTACTCCAAAGTCCATCAATATCTTTTCTAAAAATTCTGGATCATGCGTCTCATTTATATTGAAATTTTCCCTTTCTTTTTTTGAGGGGTTTTTTAGCAAATCTAAATTTGGTAATTTAAATTTAATTTTATTCTCAGATTTATTTTCGCTTTTAATAAATGGTAAATCTTCTTGAATAAGATTTTTAATTTCATCTTGGGGGATATACTCGTTAATAATTTCACTTTTATCTGTGTAAATAGTTTCTTTTTTTATAAAAAAGTTAAAAATATTTTTTAAACTATTATAAAAATTCTTTGGATTAAAATTAATACTTATAAGAAAAAAAAATAAAACCAATATGATCAATATATAATAGAATATGTTTTCATTAATATTGATTAATGAATTTAAAAATGTTTGATCAAAATAGCCACCAATAAATCCACCACTACCATTAATATAAAGTTCAAAATTTTTATTGTAATAGTGATTAAAAAAAAGTGTGCCAAATACAGAATAAAGAATTCCAAAAAAAGTATTTTCTACTGATAAAAAAAATTCTTTTAATCTAAATACATTGATCCCAGTTATAATAAAAGTAAAAGATAATAGATACGCTACAAGGCCAACAGATTGAAAGAATAAATCAGAAACAAAACTACCATTAAAGCCTAAAATATTTTTAATTTCAGTACTATCTGGAAAAATAAAATTAGGATCTTCAGGAGAATAACTAATTAGTGATAGAAACAAAAATACACCTGCAATAAATATAGTAATTCCAAAAATTTCTGCCAATCTCTTAATGGCGAAATTAATCACTAAATTAGCTGTTTTTTTTATATTCATATTAATGAGTCGATTTAATCACTTTGTATCATCTAATTTTTATTGTTAAAATTAAAAATATTATGAGAGTTTGTATACTAGGCAGTGGCTTATCCAGCTTAACTTTGGCTAAAGCTTTAGTTAATCAAAAGATTTATGTAGAGCTTATATCACAAAAAAAAAACCAAAAAATCAGTCATTCCAGAACACTGGGTATTTCTAAAAGTAATACTGATTACTTTAAAAAAAATATAATAGATATTGATAAACTTCTTTGGAAGTTAAATAAGATCGAAATATATACAGATAATTTAAAAAATGAAAAATTATTAGATTTTAAAAGTAATGATAAGCAAATTTTTTCAATTTTAAAAAATTATGAATTATATCAAGTTTTAGATAAAGATTTGTCTAAAAATAAATTTTTTAAAAAAAAATTTTATAGTAATAACAAATTATCTTTTTTGGATAAATTTGAAATAATAGTTAATTGTGATTATCTTCACAATTTTACTAAAAAATATTTCAGCAAAAAAATAATAAAAAAATATAATAGCACTGCCTACACAACTGTTATAAAGCATAAAAATTTTTTAAATAACACTGCAACACAAATTTTTACAAAAAAAGGGCCGTTAGCTTTTTTGCCAATTTCTAATATTGAAACCTCAATAGTTTATTCTGTTCATAACTCTAGTAAAAAAGAAAATAATATTACAGATTTAATTAAAAAGTATAATTTTAAATACCAAATTATAAAAATGAACAAAATAGATAGTTTTGAATTAAACTCTTTAAGTTTAAGATCTTATTATTATAATAATGTTTTGGCATTTGGTGATTTGCTTCATAAAATTCATCCTTTGGCAGGTCAGGGGTTTAATATGACCATTAGAGATGTAAAAATTTTTACAAATATAATTAAAGATAGAATTGATTTAGGCTTACCATTAGATAGCTCAATAAATCAAGAGTTTGAAAAAAAACTAAAACATAAAAATTTTATTTTTTCTAATAGTGTAGATTTCATCCATGAATTTTTTAATATAGAAAGAAAAACAAATAATAAAATTTTAAGTAAATCAGTTCAATTTCTAGGTAAAAATTCTTTTGTAAATAAAGTTTTTACGAAAATAGCAGATAAAGGAATTTTAATTTAAATTATTGTAGCGTTGTATTGTTGAATATATCATGTGTATATGTATTTAATATCTCAGCAATTTTCGTTTTTCTACTATCAAGATTTTTAGCTTCTAATAGAACTTGTTTTTCTTCTAATGAAAAAGGTGAGGCCATTGCTAATGCATTTATAATTTCATCAAGACTTTGTTTTTCAAGTTCTTTCCAGTTTATTATGAAACCTCTTTTTTCAAACAGAGATTTTAAATCTTTAAAAATTAACTCTAAATCGGTATATTTTAGTTCTTCTTTTTTTTTATTTAAATCATTAATAAATTTTTCATAATTTATCTCAAATTCTCGATATTTTTTATTAGAGGCAATTTCCCTAACAATCTCAAATCTAATTAAACCTTTTAATTCAATTAAATAGCGTCGATCCTCTGTTTCCTTAAAACTAGTTATTTTCCCCAAGCAACCAATTTGATGAAGGTCTGGCTCTATTTTGTCAACATCGTTTAAGTTCATAGGCTGTATCATGCCAACTAGTTTATTAGATTTCATACAGTCATTAATCATATCAACGTAACGTGGTTCAAAAATATTTAATGGTACTGTAGTTTTAGGAAAAATGATAAAATTACTTAACGGAAAGACAGGGATTTTTTTTGGAAGATCATTTATTTGCATATTATTTAAAAATATATCATATCTAATATTAATTTGTATTGATTGAATTAAAAAAAAAGTCTAACTATAGCTTTAATAATTGCGGGCATAGCTCAGTGGTAGAGCGTCTCGTTGCCAACGANNCAACGAGAAGGTCGAGGGTTCGACCCCCTTTGCCCGCTCCAAAAACAATGATAATTTGGATTGCATCTTACCCTAAAAGTGGAAATACCTATATTAGGTCTTTTCTATCAGCATATTATTTTTCAAAAAAAGGTAAATTCGAATTTGAACAACTATTAAATATACTTCAATTTCCTGGTACTAAATTTTCAACAAAAGATTGTTTTAGCTTTGAGGATGCAGCTAAAAATTGGATATATAGTCAAAATCAATTTTTTAACAAAGAAAAATTTGTTTTTTTAAAAACACACAATACTTTAAAAAGTTATAATAATACTGAATTTACAACAAGCAACGAAACTGCAGGAGCAATTTATATAGTTAGAGATCCAAGAAATGTAATTTCATCAATATGCCATCATTATTCGTTTAGTTTAGATCAGGCATATGAGACTTTAATAGACGATAATGCTTCGCTATCAGAAAAATCTGTTAACGGTGATTGTAGTAATTTTACCTTTTTGAGCTCATGGGCTGACCATTATAAATCATGGAAAGAAAACAAAAAATTTAAGATTTTATTTATTAAGTATGAACATCTTAAGGAAAATAAAGAAAAAATTTTTAAAGAAATAATTAATTTTATAGACGATCTCAAAATGGAAAAAAATGTTATAAATGAAAAAAAATTTTTAAACGCCATAAATTCTACAAATTTTGTAAATTTAAAAAATAAAGAACTAAATGAAAAGTTTGATGAAAGTGTTTTCTCGAATGACGGAAAAAAAATCAATTTTTTTAATCTTGGATTTAAGAATAAATGGCAAAATTTATTATCAAGAGATATGATTGAAAAAATAAATAATTCTTTTAAAAAAGAATTACTAGAACTAAACTACAATTAAGCTTTAATGAACGACCTTTTAAAAAAAAAATGTGTGCCTTGTGAGGGTGGGGTAATTCCATTTGATATATCACAAATTCATAAATATCAAAAAAAAGTTGATGGTTGGGATATTGCCAAAGAAGAAGGTAAGGTGTTTTTTTTAAAAAAAAAATTTATTTTTAAAAATTTTTTACAAAGTGAGAAATTTGTAAACAAAGTTGGAAGGATATCTGAAGATGAGGGTCATCATCCAGACATACTGTTTGGTTGGGGGTATGCTGAAATTAAAATTACCACACATGCAATCGAGGGTCTTTCAGAAAATGATTTTATATTAGCTGCAAAAATAGATCAAATTACTAATGCCTAAAGTGTCTTGTTTTTGAAAAGACCAAAATTGTATCTGTTTGATTTGCAAAATTAATAATTTCTTTATCTCTTATTGAGCCAGAAGGTTGTATTATAGCAGTAACGCCAGATTGCACTAATTTTTCAACACCATCTACAAATGGAAAAAAAGCATCTGAGGCTGCAACTAAATCAATATTTGTATTGGTAAATTTTTTCATTTTATCGATTGCTATTTGACAACTGTCTAATCTACTAGGTTGACCCGAACCAATACCTGTGGTTGTTTCTTTTGATGCTAAAACAATAGCATTTGATTTTACATATCTACAAACATTAAAAGCAAATAACAAATTTTTCATTTGTTGTTTGTTTGGTTTTTTTTTAGAAACAATTTTAAAGTTTTCACTTTTAAATTCATTATTATCCTCTGATTGAACTAATATTTCTTCATTTGAAGATACAAATCTTAAGTTTCCTTGAAAAGAATAATTTGAAGCATCTATTAATCTTAAATTTTTTTTTCTTTTAAGAATTTTAAGTGCCTCATTATTAAATCCATTTGCAATAATTACTTCAAGAAATAACTTATTTAATTCAAGAGATAAATTTTTAGAAACTTTGAAATTAAAAGACACAATACCACCAAACGCACTAATTGGATCACAAGCTAGTGCAGATTTGTAGCTTTCGAGGTGATTTTTTTTAATTGAAACGCCACATGGATTTGCATGTTTTACAATTACAGTGCCTAAATCTTTTGAAAAAGATTTTGAAATATTTAGTGCCGCAAAAATATCATTATAATTATTGTAACTAAGTTGTTTTCCATGAATTTGCTTTATATTCATGGCTGAATTTGTTGAATAAACAGCACTTTTTTGATGAGGGTTTTCTCCATATCGTAGCATCTCAATTAAATTAGAGTGTATAATTTTTTTTGTTGGAAAAATTGTATTAGTAATTTGATTAAAATAATTTGAAATGACAGAATCGTAGTATGCAGTTTCAGTAAAAGCAATTCTTGATAATTTTTTTCTAAATTCTAGAGTTGTTGATCCTTTATTATTTTCTATTTCATCTATTAATTCCTCGTATTGATTTGAAGAAGTAATAACTGTTACATCTTTATAATTTTTTGCCGCAGATCGTACCATTGTTGGACCACCTACATCAATATTTTCTATTATTTTATTATGATTTTTTGTTTTTTTTAAAGTTTCTTCAAATGGGTAAAAGTTTACAATTACTAAATCAATATTTTCAAAATTATTTTTTTTTAAATCTTTTATGTGAGACTTGTTGTCTCTTTTATTTAAAATTCCAGCATGTACTTTTGGATGAAGAGTTTTTACTCTGCCTTCTAGAATTTCAGGAGAATTTGTGAAATCAGAAACTTCTAAACACTTAAATTTCAATCTTTTAATTTCTTTATAAGTTCCACCAGAGCTAATGATTTTTACTTTATTTTTTCTTAATACATTTAAAAGTGGTTTTAAGTTTTTTTTATCTGAAACAGATATAAGAGCGGTTTTAATTTTTTTCATTTTAATTTACTAATTTCCCATTTTATAATTTCATCTAGTTTATTAGTTATTCCTGATATAAATATATTTTGATTTTCTTTATAAGAATTTTTATTACCCAAATACAATCCATTATCAATATCTATATCAAAATTATCACAATTAAATTTCCATCCTTCATCTTCTAATTCTATTAATATTGATTTATTATCCTGTGTTTTCATCACTTTTGTTCCTGGATTAAGATGAAATCTAATATCAAATTTTTTATCATTTGTTTTATTTTTTCTTAAAATTTTATCAAATCCAACAAATTTCATTTGTTCAGGATAAAATTCAATATTTCTCTCATGAACACATCCTAAATTTTTAAGATATCCATCATGTATGGCAGAAATTTTCCAATAATTGTTTTCGAAAACAACATTTTTTTTTGTTATTTTTAATCCTTGGTTAATGATGGAATGTGTTTTACTAATTTTTTGAAAATTACAAGATGAATGATCATCGATAATTAGAGTACTTTGTAATGCTGAACTTTTAGAGAGATAATTTAATTTGTTTTCTTTATTGGAAAAGTAACCTGAATTGCTAATTAGTTTTTTGCCATTTGAAATAATTTCAAATGATAATGCTCCAGCTTGATAATCTTTAGAAAAATTTATATCTGGGCTTGATCCTGCATCCATTGCTAAGATAATTTTTTTATTTTTAAGAATTATGTATCCTGCAACTTCTTTATTTCGATTTTTAAAACTATAACCAAATTTTTTTAAATATTGATCAAATTCCTTATTGTTGGACTCATAGTTGCCATTAAATAATAGATCATGATTTATATTTTGCCATATAAAAGAATAACTTAAGCCTAAATGATATATCGTCTCATCAATATATTCTGGAATATCATTTTGGGACTCCTTGAACCACTCTCTAATTAATATGAAGTTTTTTAAATAAAAGCTTAGTTGTTTAATGCTTCTTGATTTTGGAAAACCTTGATTATCAATTGATAATTTAATAATTTTTTTTAAAAAATCTAAGCCAGTACTGAGATAATTCATATTATTTTTGTAAGCTAATCCAGTTAAAATAATTGCCGCACAACCAATCATTTTATTTTCAAAGTCATTAGAATTATTTATTTCATTTAAAAGATGATTTGCTTGTTTTTGAATACAGTGGTCAAAATTTGTTCTATATTCTTTGTCACTATCTTCATATGTAAGTTGATGATTTGATAACCATGAAATTATTCTTTTAGATGTAAGATCAAAGTCCCAGCTCTTATTATTATATCGATAATTATTGTTTATCCAATTTAGTATTAATGATTGAACAGCTTTTTTTGAAGATTTTAAATCCAGACTAAAAAACCAAAAAAAGCTATTAAGCTTCTCATAATCTCTTGTGTCATCATTATTTTTCCAAATAGATTCTAGAGTAAAATCTTCAATTCGATATTTTTTATTTTTTGATTTTACTATTGACGACAATAAATAGGGACTTGGCTTATATCCAAAATTAACATTATCAACCCTAGATATTTTTTTGTCATAAAAATTTGAACTTTGATAAATTTTACGAATATTATTTTTTAAGGTTAAAAGAATTATACTAAAATTGCCTAAGATGCTCTTATTAATCATTAATTTACTTTAGTTTTAATAAATTAATATTTTTCTTTATATCTCCATCATTGCTTTTGAATATTGTTGTTCCTGAGACAAGAATATTAGCACCTGCTTCAATTGCGATTTTAAAGTTGTCAAAGTTTATTCCACCATCAATTTCAATATCAAAATTTATATTTTTCTTTTCTTGAATCTTTTTAAGTTCTTTGATTTTTTCTAAAACTTCAGGCATAAATTTTTGACCTCCAAACCCAGGATTAACACTCATTATTAAAACTAAATCAATCTTATCAAGAAATTTTTCAATTAGATCAATTTTTGACTCAGGGTTTAATGAAACTCCTACTATTTTATTTAACTCTTTAATTTTTAAAATTGATGCCTCTAAATTTTCTGTTGCCTCTGGATGTATGGTTATAATGTCTGCCCCTGCTTCAGCATATGAGTCAATATATTTATGAACTGGAGATATCATTAAGTGTACATCAAATTTAAGAGAACATTGTTTTCTTAGAGCCTTTATTACAGGTGGTCCGATAGTCAGATTTGGCACGAAATGACCATCCATTACGTCTATGTGGATCATATCTGCACCACCTTCTTCAAGTCTTTTAATTTCATTACCTAATTGGCTAAAATTGGCAGATAAGATTGACGGTGAAATTTGTATTTTTTTCATTGATTGCTAGATCTACTAGTATCAATTTTTAAAATTTAATTGAATTAAATAATTGATAAATTTGTCTAGAAACTTCGCTTTCTAGCGGAAAGGATAACATACCCATTACAGAATAACCTAAGATCCAAGGCATTAAGTAAAATCTAATCATATAAAAGAACCAAGCAACATATAATGGAATGAGAGGAGCTATAATGAAAGATGGAGTAATAGGCTTAAAAATTTTTATTAGTGGATTAGTGTATTTTACAAATATTTTCATAAAAAAGAACTCAGAGTCTTCTTTTTGAAAAATATTCATCGCAACTCTTCCTATTAAAGTCCACATAATAACTCCAAGAAGGTAGTCAATAAAATAGACTAATGGGTGAAAGTTTGCTGACATTATAAAATTTATATTGGAAAAAAGACTAAATTAAAAGGGGCGAAATTAATCGCCCCTAAATTAAGATTTGATAGTTCTATTTACCAGTAACGGTTCTACCGCTTGGTACACGAACTTCGTCAACCATTTTTTGAGTTGCTTTATCTGGCGCTTGAGTCATTAAACTCACTACAACCATACCAACTAAACTAACAGCTGCTCCGAAGATACCAAACGTTAACTGAGTAATACCTAA
>ENA-UZWS01002291-UZWS01002291.1-metagenome-genome-assembly--contig:-Day-3-25m-contig-2291_pt1 | contig 15488 bp, 16 predicted proteins | sample MGYA00260343_ERZ794903 | MGnify/ENA metagenome assembly ERZ794903
CGGGTGCTTTTGCTGAATATTTTAAAATCCCTGCAACAAATTTATTTAAAGTACCTGATTGGATTCCAGACAACATTGCTACAATATTTGATCCCCTTGGAAACGCAGTGCATGCAACTCTGTCCTATGATTTAGTAGGAGAAGATGTCTTGATAACTGGTGCCGGACCAATAGGAATTATGTCAGCATTAATCGCGAAACACGTTGGAGCTAGAAATGTGGTAATCACTGATGTTGATGAATATAGACTTGATTTATGTAAAAAACTGGGAATCTCGAATTCATATAATGCAAAAAATGATCTTAAAGAATTAATGCCTTCTCTAAAAATGAATGAAGGTTTTGATGTTGCCTTGGAAATGTCTGGAAGTCCGGATGCATTGAATGACATTATTTCATCAGTTAAAAATGGAGCAAAAATAGCATTACTTGGAATCCTTCCCGACGATACAAAAATTTCATGGAATGATGTAATCTTTAAAGATTTATTTATAAAAGGTATCTATGGTAGAGAAATTTTTGAATCCTGGTACAAAATGGTAAGTATGCTTGATTCAGGATTGAATATTGATGGATTAATAACTCATGAATTTAACTACTCAGATTTTGAAGAGGCAATGCAAATTATTAAATCAGGAAAGTCAGGCAAAATTATTTTGAATTGGGATAGCTAAATGGTTTACACATCAAAAAATATCTATCAAGATCAATTAGATGAAATTATTGAAAAAGGACTCTATAAAGATGAGTGGAAAATCACGTCTTCTCAATCTGCACAAATAAAAGTTTTAGAGGAATCTAATGTTGAAAAAAACATATTAAACCTCTGTGCAAATAATTATCTTGGACTATCTAATAATGAAGAAATAATTGAGGCAGCAAAAAATAGTCTGTCAGAAAAAGGGTTTGGTATGTCTTCAGTTCGATTCATCTGTGGAACTCAGGACATACATAAAGAACTGGAGTTCAGGCTTTCTTTATTTTTAGAAAAAGAAGACTCTATACTTTTTGCTTCAGCTTTTGATGCAAATACAGCATTATTTGAGGCTGTATTAACTGATGAAGATGAACTTTTTTCAGATAAGCTCGTGCACGCTTCACTTATAGATGGTATGAGATTGTGCAAAGCAAAAAAGCAAATTTATAACCACTCTGATATGGGTGATCTTGAAAAAAAACTTTCTACATCTACAGCAAGAATAAAAATGATTGTTACGGATGGTGTCTTTTCAATGGATGGAGATATGGCCAAACTCGATGAAATATCTTTATTGTCAGAAAAATATGGTGCCATGCTAGTTGTGGATGACTGCCATGCAACTGGTTTTATAGGAGAAAACGGTAAAGGAACACATGAGTACTTCAATGTTAAAGACAAAGTTGACATAATTACAACAACGTTTGGTAAAGCTTTGGGAGGATCAATGGGTGGCTCTATTTCTGGACCAAAAGAAGTTATTGAGCTACTAAGACAAAGAGCTAGGCCCTATCTTTTTTCTAATGCCTTAATGCCAGCGATTGTTTCCGGAACTCTAAAAGCTTTAGATTTAGTTGAAAATGCAAACGAAGAAAGAAAACAATTAACAGATATGAGTACATATTGGAAAAATGGATTAGTTAGTTTGGGTTTTGATGTTAAAAAAGGAGATACACCGATTATTCCAATAATGTTGTTCGAATCGAAAATCACGCAAGAATTTTCAAGAAGACTTTTTGAAAAAGGAATCTATGCTGTGGGGTTTTTCTATCCTGTAGTTCCAAAAGGAGAAGCAAGAATAAGGACCCAAATTTCAGCGCTCCATACTGAAAATGAACTTGAAAAAGCTTTAGAGACATTTCAGAAAGTAAAAACAGAATTAGGTGTATAGGAAGACCCATCTCGTCAATCCTCAGATTGATTGCTTATAATATAATAGTAAAATAAATTTTCAAACCTTTGGAGGACATATGAAAGCTTCAGATCTAGATAAACTGACAACCCTAAGTAGCATCAGCACCAACAACTCTGATCTTGTATTAACTGCAACTAAAATGAGTTTTGAGAAAAATGCCTACATCCAAGAACTTTGGAGATATTCAAATAAAGAATGGAAAAAGTTTAAGGGAGCTGAATCTAAAAATTATCTAAATCCTAAATATTCTGGAGATAAAAAATATTTATCATTTGTAGAAATTGAAAAAAGTAAAAAAACTAAACAACAAATTATTATTAAAAAAGGAAATACTCTTGATAGGATTTTTGAAACTGAAGGAAATATTCAGAATTATATATGGGGTAAATCAAATAAATTTGTATTTATTACAGTCAGTGCTTGGGAAAAAGGGTTTGAAAAAATTGAAGATAAAAGTGATGAGCCGTTCTATTTAGAAAATATCCCTCATAAGTTCGACACTAGAGGAGTTATTTTTAATAAAAGGGCTCACATTTATAAAGTAAATGTAGAAACAGGAAAATCCTCAAAAATAATTGATGGAGATAAAGAAAACTACATCTCTATAGGTTCGGTTATAGAACTTGCCGGGCAACTATATTTTACAGCAAATTCCTATAACGAAATGGGAACAATGCTTGAAGAGGAAATCATCAAAAAAACATCGAAAGGATTACAGACTATCCATTCAAAGGGCATGTGGGGTAAATTATTTTCCTTTGATGGAAAACTTCATGGGGTAGGTTTAACAAATAGATTTGATTGGCCAACAACTACTTCTATATACGAAATAAATGATTCTGGAAAAACTAAACAAATAGATACCAGTTTTGACAGAACTGTTGTCGATGTTAAAACTTCAGAAAAGTCTATGTATGTGCTTTATGAAGACTCTGGAAAACAACTCCTTGCAAGGAAAACAGAAAATGGAATTAAGAATTTATTCTCTGAAGAAATTACAATTACTGATTTTGCAATAATAAATAATGATATATTCTTTATTGCAAACAGCTTCACTAAAAATGATGAAGTATTTAAGTATACGGAGTCAGGTATAGAGAGAATTTCGAAAACAAATGACTCTTTCCACAAAAGAGTTTCTTCACATGATTTCACGTATAAAAGATTTGATACAGGAAAATCAAAAGTAGATACTTGGGGGATTTTTGTTGGTAAAGACAGGCCAACTTTATTAAATATTCATGGTGGACCTGCAAGCCAATACGGATTTACTTTTTTTGATGAGTTTCAAGTTTATGCTGAAGCTGGTTTCAATGTTATAGCATGCAACCCAAGAGGTTCAACAGGAAGGGGTCATAAATATCTTCGAGATGTATGTGGTAACAAATGGGGTGTAAACGATGTTCATGATGTTTTATCAGTGTTTAAACAAATGGTAAAAGAACTTGGAATAACAAGTAAAGATTATGGAATAATGGGCGGATCTTATGGTGGTTTCATGACTTCATGGATTATTGGGAATTATCCAAAAATGTTTAAATCTGCTGTTGTAGAAAGGGCATTAATTAATTGGGAAACAATGGTTGGTACCTCAGATATTGGAATAGGTTTTCCTGAAATGTATCTTCTTGATGAAATGGACAATAATCTAAATCTATATAGAAAAAAAAGTCCTATAACTCATGCAAAAAATATAACAATTCCAACATTGATACTTCACTCAGAAAATGACTACCGCTGCCCGATTGAGCAGGGAGAGCAATTGTTTTCTACATTGAAACGAAATAAAGTAGTTTCGGCAATGATTCGTTTTCCAAATGAAGGTCATGAACTTAGTAGGTCGGGTAAGCCTATTCACAGAAAGCAAAGATTCGATTTTATTGTTGACTGGCATAAAAAACATTTATCTTAACTCTTTTTATGTATATAAATAGTAGTTAAAGTGGTAACGAGGGATCCATGGAAAATGAGTTATCAAAACCCACAAATGGCGAGGAATTAAGAGAGCTTTCACGTAAAAATCCTGAATTAGCTTACAATTTCCTTTCTCAAAATAGTGATATCTGGAACGAGATAGCATTAAATGACCCTTTTGATTCTGCGGATACTCTTGAGGAACTTGAAACCGAACAAGCTGGAGAGCTTTTACTGAATATTCCTGTAGAAGTATCAATTAAAATTTTTGAATCTTTTAGACCAAGAGCAATAATTGAAATTGTACAAAATTTAAGTAGTAAAGTAGTTGAAGAAATTTTTAGTCAAATGGATACTGAGGATGTTGTTGATGTTTTTGAAAGAAGTACCGTTGAAGAGGCTGAAGACTTATTAGAGATTTTAAACAAATCTACCAAACTAGATATAAATAGAAGATTGGCTTACCCCGAGGATTCTGTTGGGAGGCTTATGTCAGAAGAGGTAGCAAAAATTTCTACAGGTTTAACTGTTGAAGAGGCTCTGACTGAATTAAAAACTTTTCATATGGACGTTGAAGATATTGTGTATGTGTATTCCGTTGATGAGAATAATTCTCTTTCTGGTGTCCTTTCCTTTAGAGAGATTGTTTTTGCTAACCATGATCAGCTTATTGAGGACGTAATGATTAAAAATCCAATTTACATTAACCCAACAGATGATCAAGAAGAAGCTGCAAGATTAATTAAGCAGTATGAACTCTTAGCATTACCAGTTATTGATAAACATAATAAACTCATTGGACAAGCCACAATTAGCACTGCCTTAGATGTTATTCAAACAGAAATAGCTGAAGACTTTTCTCAGTCATTTGGAGCTGGTGCAGAAGAAACTATATTCACACCCTTTCAGAAATCTGTGAAACTTAGGCTACCTTGGATTGCTGTAAATATGGGTCTTGCTTTCATTGTTTCTTGGCTTATTTCTCAATTTGATGAATCAATAGCTAATGATGCACTACTTGCTGCGTTAATGCCCGTTGTTGCACTTGTTGGTGGAAACTCAGGAGCTCAGTCCTTAGCAATTGTTATAAGAGCACTTGCAAGAAATGATATTTCGGACGCAAGAGTTTTGGAGGTTATTGGTAAACAATCTCTTATCGGCATGGTTAATGGTGTTTTTATGGGTTTGTTTTCATTTATTTTATTAAATATCGTCGGGTTAAGCAGCTATGCCTTGTCATTGAGTATTGCAGTATTGGGAAATATTGTTATTGGCAATTTGTTTGGTTCTTCTATACCTTTGATTTTAAGAAAACTAGGTTTTGACCCTGCCCTTGCTTCTAATATTTTCCTGACACTTATTACAGATATTGTTGGTTTTGCGGGTTTTCTAGGAATCGCAATTCTTTTAATCTAATGGTCTCTAGACCTTGAAGTCTTGGTCATGGTTTTACTGAGTTTCCCATTTTCGAAAACAAATGACTCAATACCATCTACAAGATGTTTACCTTGCTGTGATTTTTGAGAAATAACTTGGAGTACTAAACCTTCGAACGGTGAAACTAGAGTTATTGAGTGTTGTTTGAAATGCTTTGAAGATTGATCTCTTCTAATTACGTCACTAACCATGTGCTGTGACTCCCATGACCATTGATCATCAACAACCACAAATTTACATATGTGTTTAGTCTGTGTTTTATCTATTCTTGCACCAGGACATACTATCAAACTTCCTTCAACCCATGGATTCAAGCCTACTCCATCGAATTTTGGAAAACCTGTATCGAAGGCTTTATCAATTATTGCCTCTATGTCACCGTTATCAAGATTCCTTTTTTTGATGATTTCAGAAATACTATTTTGTAAATCAAACAATTCTTTTTCGGAGAATTTTTCTAGTTTTTCCTGTTCCATATATTAAATTTAAGCAGGAATATAAGACATTTTATTCTTCTTCAGCGTCTCTTTTATTATAATTCTGAACATCAATTTTGATGATCCCAATGACAAAAATAGTAAGTGTTACTACTGGAAATATCAATATTACTAAGAATGGATTTGATGTTAATGTCTCAATCATAATTATATATTAACAAAACTAGCAGGTATAATAACTCGAGAAAGGATACTTATGATAAAACTCGGATTATACGCAAGCATTGTTTCTGTGATAGCTTCAGTTATTATTTATGCAGTGTTAGATGACCCTCAATTAGCTATATATATTGGACTATGGGCTCCTACGTTAATTCTTTATAGCCAAGCATACGAAAACGCTAACAAATAATAAATTAATCTTTACATACATTGTGAATAATTTCACAATGTACCTATAGTTAACTAGTGAGTAAAATAGAAAAAAGAATATTCTGGGGATTTATGGGCGTTGCCTTTTGTCTTCATATGTATCTTGTAGTGTCTTCTATAGTTGCAAGTTAAAAAATACTTAGTATTTTTAATACTTTTCAGCTGTTCATCTAGTGTATCGGAAAACATTGAGACAGCTACTGAAGCGGATTTCATTGAATCTGATATTATCTTGACAGAAATTCTTGAAAGTTACCAAAATTTTTCTAACTCTCCAGAAAATTCACTCGACACAATCTGGGAGTATGCTCATCCCGATAATAAAAAAATAACAGGGCCAAAAGAAAACTTTAGAAACATGCTCCTATCAGAACCCTATAACTCAATACTTAATCTAAAAGAATATAGCTTTACTAAAACTGTTGCTACTGAAACAAATGAGCACTATGAGATAAAAATATTAGCTGATAATAATTCTTATTTTGAAGTGACCTGGGTCTTTGAATTGGATAAATGTCCGGACAGCCCGCTTAATGATTGCTGGTTAACAATAGCTGTAACTGCGCCTTCGTATTACGAGTCTGGTGTTTAATAAAGACAAATTATAACTTTATTTGTGTAGAGACTCCAGATGAACAGTAATCCTGTAAAGTTACCTAATGGAAAATACATTAAACACCTACGGAATTGAAATCGTTGTTGGGATGATTATCTCAGTATTAACATTTCTTTTAGTTAGGGCTGTATATTTCGCCATTAAAAAAACAAAGAGGAGTCGTCATGACAAATAAGTATTCAAAGGAAATAAGATCAACGGTTACAAGTGAAGGAAATTTAGAGTTGTCCATCACTAAAGTTCAAGTGCCTACGCCCAATGATGATGAAGTATTAATTGAAGTACATGCTGCTCCAATTAGCCCCTCTGATTTAGCATTGCTAATTACGTTTGGAGCAGATCTAGCAAATATAAATATTTCTGGATCTGGAGAAAATACTGTAGCTTCAATGAAAGTTCACCCAGCAATGATGAAGTCAATGAAATCTAGGATGGACCAACCAATGCCCGTCGGAAATGAAGGAGCTGGTGTAATTGTAGATGCAGGAAGTAATGTAAAACACCTTATAGGTAAAACTGTTGGACTAGCTGGTGGTGCAATGTACTCGCAATATATCTGTGTTCCTGCGGTAAATTGTCTAGTTATGGACGATGAAACTACCCCAGCGGAAGCTGCTTCATCTTTTGTAAATCCTATGACAGCACTGTCATTTATCGAAACTATGAAAATGGAAAATCACTCCGCAATTGTTAATACTGCAGCAGCCTCTAACTTAGGGCAAATGCTTGTAAAAATCTGTAATGATGGTGACATCCCACTTGTAAACATTGTAAGAACACAAGAGCAAGTGGACCTTTTGAAAAACATAGGTGCAAAGTATGTTTGTAATACAAGTGACGAAAATTTTAAAGAAACTTTAGTTGCAGCTCTGATTGAAACCGGGGCAACACTTGGTTTTGATGCTACTGGAGGAGGTAATAATGGAGAATTACCCGGACAAATCTTAGCTGCTATGGAAATTGCTTCAAATTCAGGCTCTGGTGAGTATTCAAGATATGGTTCTGAAACATACAAACAGGTCTATATTTATGGTGGGCTAGACCCGTCACCAACGATTCTTAAGAGATCTTATGGTATGTCTTGGGGTTTAGGTGGCTGGCTTTTAATGCCCATGCTTAAAAAAATTGGAATGGAAAAATTGCAAGAGATGAGAGTAAGAGTTGCTAAAGAAATCAAAACAACTTTTGCTAGCGGATATGGACAAGAAATTTCTTTTGAAGAAATGCTACAACCTGAAATAATACAAGCATACGCCCAACAAAAAACTGGTAATAAATTCTTAGTAAATCCACAAATGTAGGTGTTTGTAAGTTATTGGAGATAATAAAGCTTTTACTTTGACTTTCTAATATTTACTTAGTCATCAAGATTTTCAAGAGGATTTTCAGGTTGACATATTTCAAATGCTTTTTGAACATCTTCTGATTCAAAATCAATATCTGCATCTCTGAAGGCAAAAAATCCGAATTCACCAGGTTTGGGGTCTGGAAAATCAATTCCTTCATCTCTCATGCATTGCGAAAATTCTAGAGAAGAATCAACTAAGGCTGCTTCAACCTCCGGATCGAGATCAAATTGTTCTGGAAGGGCTTCTCTTAAAATATCTTCACAGTTAACAAAAGCTTCTTCGAATTCTTCTTCATTTTCTATATTTAAATCATCAAACTCAGGGTTTCCATCAATATCGAAGCTCGGATCAGGAAAGTTTATACCTTCTTCTCTCATACATTGTGCAAAATCTAAAACGCCCTCTTCAAATGTTTTTTCGACTTCAACAACTTCGATTCGTGTTGTACTTTCTATAGTTGCTACACCTTCCGAAGCTTCCTCGCCACCAATTGTGCAAGCTGTGATAAAAACCAATGTAAAAGTTAAAATTATATTTCTCATTTTCTAACTGCTTCTGCTGGTTGTATTTTCGAAGCCTTAATAGCTGGATAAACTCCTGAAATTGCCCCAATTAATAAGGCCAAAAGGATTGCACCTAAAACTTGGCTAACAGGTATCGAAAAGACTATATCTGTATAATTAGTATAACCCAGGGTGACACCAGTTCCCAACACTACTCCTACAAGCCCTCCTATTCCAGATAAAACAATGCTCTCTAATAGAAATTGATATCTTATCTCTCTACGAGTTGCTCCAATAGACCTCCTAACACCAATCTCCATCCTTCTTTCAAGAACTGACATAACCATCACATTTGCAATAGCTACCCCTCCGACAAGTAATGCAACAGAACCAAGGCCGAGAAGTAAATTTGTAAATGCTGCATCAGCAGCCTCTTGCGCCTCTAGCGCATCAGAAGGCCTAGAAACTTGAACTTGATCTGGATTTTCTGGATTCATTGAGGGTGCTATTACTTCAACCACATCTTCAATGTATGTCGGATTTGCTCTAACATAAATTGTTGTTGGCTCTTTATCTATGTCAAAAAGAGTTTTAGCGACTCCGTATCCAATAAATACCGATCGGTCTAAGTCTGGATGAATTTTTAGCTCATCTAAAATCCCTACAACTCCGAACCATTCATTACCAATTAAAATTTTTGTGGGAGTTTCTAAGGTATTTATTCCTAACCTAGAAGCTGTAACACTACCTAAAACGGTAACTGGAATATTTGATAGACCATCCTGTATAAATCTTCCTTCAATTAAGTTTCCTCCAACAACCTGAAGGAGTTCTGGACTTGTGACTATAGTGGATATTCCACCACCTTCGAACTCAGAAATAAAATCACTGCGTCTTACGATTAAATCTGTTTGAGTTGTAGAGGTAACTTCTTCTACTGGTCCTATTCTTTCAACCATACCCACAACACCATCTGGTAGTTTTTCTTGAGTTCCAAAAAAGCCTGCTTGTGGAGATGCTTTTATTAGGTTTGTACCAAGAGATTCAAGAGTTGCCAATAGGTCAGCACGACCAGATGCTGAAATACCCGTAACTGCTACTATTGCTGCAATCCCGATACCTATACCGATTGACGTAAGAGCTGCTCTACCTCTTCTTGCTCTTACTCCATATAATGCAACAAAAAAAAGGTCTTTAATTTTTAATCTCTGTTTCATTTAGGCAACAATCTTTCCATCAGTTAGCGTTATAACTTTTTTAAATTTCTTTGCATGCTCTTGGTTGTGAGTAATCATGACTACAGTTTTTCCCTGTTTGTTTAGTTCTTTAAGAATATTGAGAATATTCATTCCAGATTCTTTGTCTAAGTTTCCAGTTGGCTCGTCCGCAAGGATAAATGCCGGATCTTGAACTAGTGCTCTTGCAATGGCAACTCTTTGTTGCTGTCCTCCAGAAAGTTCTTTTGGTTGATGTGTTATTCTGTCTCCTAACCCAACATCTTCAAGTACTTCTGCTGCTTTTTTTAATCTTTCTTCTCTTTTAATACCTTGATAGAGCAAGCCTTCTGCGACATTTTCCTGAGCAGTAAGACCGGGAAGTAGAAAAAAACTTTGAAATATAAACCCAATTTTTTCGCCCCTAAATTTTGATAACTCATTATCTGAAAGACTTGAAATATCTTGACCCTCTATCTCAACAGTACCTTCTGTTACTGTGTCGAGTAGACCGATCATATTGAGTAGTGTTGACTTGCCGCTACCGGATTGACCAACTATAGAGACAAGGTCACCTTCTTGAATTTCTAAAGAAAGTTCGTCTATAGCCTTAACTTGTGGTGGCCCTTCATAAATTTTGGATATATTTTTTAGAGCAATTACAGTTTTTTGTTTTGATTTCATCTAGGTACAACTACCAATTGTCCTTTTTGAAAATTTCCAATAATTTCTACAAATCCATCAGTAAATACACCTATTTCAACTGCAACATAAGTGGTATCAGTTCCAGAATCTCCATCAAATACTTTACCCTCTTCATCTCCGTTGAATATTTCTACTGCATACCCACCTTCAGCTAATGCTATTAAAGCATTAACGGGTACATATAAAACATTCTCAGATACTTCAGTTGTAACAAATACTTTTACTGGAGCTTGGTCATAAACTTCGATAGATTCTGGATTAAGAACATCTAGCGTCACCTCTATGAAATCACCAGCTTGCGTTTGTGTGACAACTTGGTCTATGAAGGTAATTATTGTTGGGACCCTTTCATCTGTTGGTAGTTCAATTTCTACACTATCACCTAAGGAAACAGTCTCCTGATCTGTTGCATCTACCTGAAATACAACTTCAATTCCGATAGAAGATATATTGTAAAGTTGAGAATTAAGGACAACCGCTGAACCAAGACTGTTTATGTATGATCCAACAATAAGTGGAGATTTAGAGGCATAAGCATTGGTTGGCGAAAAAGTCTCTGATTTTGATGAAAGCATGAGTTCATCTAGCTCTTCTTTCTCTTTGGCTAATTCTGCCACCTGATCGACGCCATCATTATATGCCTCTAGTGTGTCATCATAAGCCTTTTGGGCTGTTTCAATTGCTAAAGCTTCTGAGGCATCAATTCCTGACTCTTTTCCTTTTTCTAAATTTTTAATTCTTTTTTGCTCTTCAATTGACTGCTCTAAGTCCTCAATGGCAGCATCTAAGGTTCCATCGGCAGTCTTTTCTTTTGTCTTTGGATTCGATGCGTCTCTATATAATGTCAAACTTTGTTCTGCATTCTTGATAGCAGTATCTGCTGCTTTCCATGCAGTGCTTTCCTCAATTGCTGTTTCTTTGGCATCATCTAGCTTTTTCTTTTTATCGTTGACTTGTGTTAAGGATGTTCCTCCGTTTTCAATTGTCTGCTCAATAGCATCAACGGCTGACTCTTTTAAGTTGATTGCAACTTGTTCTGTCGGAGTTATTTCTGATTTAGTATCAATTTTGTAGTCAATATAAAGAGAATTTAACATGGTCGAAGTTATCTCATCAAATGTCTCATCTGGAATAAAATCTTCAGAAGAATAACCCAAAAACTGTAGAGCTTTTTCGAGTTGTAAAACATCTGGTCCAGGCTTTGAATTTAAATCTAGTGTCCTGTAAAAAGGTATCGATCCCTCAACTAAAATTACAGGCTTGTTGTCGACGGCAAAAAGGATTTCTCCATAATTTACTACTGTTCCTTCTTCTGGAAGATAAGTGACCACTCCAGCGATAGGAGTTTTAAGAATTTTGCTGTCGGTTTGCCTTAGTGTCCCGTTATATTCTTCTTTTTTTGATAAATCTCCTTGTTGAATACTTACGGTTGTTAATTCTAAGGTTTTATTATTTGTCGTAGCATCAGTGTTTTGAGTACCAAAATAATAACCTCCATAAGCAAGAGCAGTTATGATAATTAACACATACAGGTTTTTTAATTTAAATATATTTTTTATCATTGTTCTAGTTACCTTAGTTTATTAAACCTGTAAATTTTCTGAGAAATTATTTTTATAAGTTTCTTAATCATCCCAATCCTCACCTTTCAACTCTTCTGGCAATGTTTCCTCACAGGCTTGCCATGTCTGAACAATTGGGTCATCTTCACTAAAATCCCATTCTTCACTTGTATATGCGTCAAGGTTCACATCTCTATTAAAGTAGTTAGGATCTGGGACCTTCGGGTATCCATTCTCTCTAAAGCAAGTTGCTATGTGAAGTGCTCTGTCTAACTCTTTCCCGGTTTCAGCTGGGTTTTCAAATTGATTCTCGTCTGCAACTCCCCATAAATTATACTCCAAAGCACAGTCTTCTATTTTACTCCATAGTTCCTCTTGTTCTTCAGTAGTTAAAGTTTCAAAATAGGAAGCGATAGTTGTATATAAATCTAAAAAATTTCTTGGCTCTTTAAATTTATAACCAGATTCATTTACACACTGAACAAGGACTAGCGGGGCATCTTCATCTGAAATTTCTTCTTGTTCGTTTGTAAGCTCAACTCCAAGAGCAATTGCTTCTTTTCCTTTATCGGTATCTGCAACAGAGACAACAGATTGTTCTTCTTGTTGGAATAATGAACAAGCTGTAAATAATATCAAAATTACTGAAGCTTTTTTATACATATAAAATCATAAACTATATGTAGCTTTAACCTCCACCTTGTCGTGGTGGTTCGCGTCCAAGATCATCAAAACAGTCTGCCCGTACTTCTCTGATTTGTTCTTGTAAGTATTGTCCTGACTGAACAAGCTCAGAAATTATACTTCTAAGTGATCTTTCTGCGTTAGGGTCTTCAACCTCTATCCCTTTTTCTCTAAAACATTGCGCAATTTCAAGCTGGGAATCTAACTGTTCTGCAACTACTTCTGGATTCTCAAATTCTGCTGAACCGCCAAGCGGTATGTTGTTCTCTTCACCACATGTCTGAATGGTCTCTTGAAGTTCTTCTCTGCCTTTTTGATCAGCAGCTAACAATATCGGCCCAATTACACTTCGTAAACTCTCACCATTCTTAGGATCTGTAATATCATATCCATTTTCTCTTAAGCACCTAGCTAGTAAAAGCTGGGCGTCTTCAATTGAGACTACTTCTTCAGCAACCTCTTCTGTAATTGTTGTAACCGTTGTGTCGCTTGATATATCATTTGCGGAAACAACACCTTGCGAAACATCTGACGAAGAGCATGCAGAAATAAGAACAAATATAATTAACAAGGCGTTAGTTGAGTATTTTTTCATGGTTACATTTTAGTAAATGTGTATTGGACTAGGGAAAAAACCAATACACAAATACTTAACTACTTACCTATTGCCTTTCGATTTATGGTGTCCTTTTTTGTGGTGTCCTCTCATGTTTTCTTTAAACTCGTCTTGAGTTATAACCCCGTCTTCAAGTTCTTCGGAATAGTGTTCTTTAAATCGATCTATTTTCTCTTGACTGACAGTATTTACTGAATCTAGCTCTAACAAAGTAATTTCTCCATCTTCAAGCATTTCATTGATTAAATTTTTGATTACTTCTCTTTCTGCTTTTATCTCAAGCTTTTTTGTTTCCATTGTGTTCAATATGGTCTCAGCTTGATCTTCCGATAAAGTACCTTCTTCAACTAGTCCTTGTAGAACGTCTCCTAACAGATTGTGCTTGCCACCTTCATCCGGGAAAACCTTTTCTTGAATAAATACTTCTTCAGCCACAGGAATTTCTGCCGCAAAAGAAGTGCCAACAATACCTACACCTAGAGCAAGTCCAAAAACGCCTATTCCTAATAATAATTTTTTCATATTCGTCCTTTCTTTTTCATACTCTTTTATAACGGCTGCAACCTTAGGATATCCTTAAAAACCTGTGAGGTTCCTGAGGTTAATAACTCCAATCGCTTGATAAATAAATTTATATTGTCATTATTAAGTTGTGGTTAAAAAAATACTTTTAGTTGAAGATGATAAGAAAATATCAGAGTTAGTAAAACAGTCCTTACTCAGTGAGGGGTACTTTGTTGATCAATCTTTTGATGGAGAATCTGGATATTACAAAATCATTGAAGACCAACCCGATCTTGTAATTTTAGATATCATGATGCCAAAAATGAATGGTTATAAAGTCTGTGCGAAGGTTAGAGAGATTGGAGTGACAACTCCGATAATAATGTTAACAGCTAAGAGTGGTGAATACGATGTCGAAGAAGGGTTGGATACTGGTGCAAATGATTACTTAAGAAAGCCTTTCTCTACAGTTGAACTGCTGGCAAGAATTCGCAAACTATTAAAGACAGGTGAACACAAAAAAACCTTGTTGGAGTTTCAAGAGTTAAAGATTGATTTAAATGCAAGAAAAGTTACAAGTAAGGAGCTTGAAATTGAACTAACAAAGCAAGAACTAGACCTACTTGCTTTCTTAGTAATGAATAATGGAAATATTGTCACAAAAAATGAACTATTGGAGGAAATCTGGGAAATTTTATATCCAGTCGAAGAAGATGTTAATAAAGTTGAAGTTTATATAGGATATCTGAGAAAAAAACTTAAACCTTTTAACTTAGATAACCACATTAAAACTGTTCGTGGTTTTGGGTATAGGTGGAATTAAATGAAGAGAGTGGGGATAAGATCAAAAATTATATTGTTAACTCTTTTAATCCTTGGTGGTGGTTTTTTTGTTGCTCCAGAAATTTTAGAAGAAGTAGCTGAAGTTAGATACAGAAGAACACTAGAAGATGGTAGAGCTAATTTAGCACAACGATTGGAAAAAGATTATAAGAAGTTAAACCTTAGAAATATCCCACGTTTAGGAGATTATTTTGTATTTATCTATGATAAACAAAGTGGAAAACTCATAAGGGAATATAGCTTTTTTCCCCCACGTCTCATTGATGATTACAATTTAGCAAAGAATCAATTTGCAATAAATGAAAATGATTTAGAGTTTATAAAAACCGAAAGTATAGACAAAAAAGTAAGTATTATTGTCGGCTTTAGTGAGTCAACTTCTAGGAATGCAGTTGACGGCCTTGAAAGATTTTTTGTGCTGAGTTATCTTTTGGCTTCAATATTTGTCGTTTTAGGCATTTTAATTTCTACAGAAATAGCATTAAGACCTGTAAGCAGATCTATAAAAAAAATATCTAAATTTGATCCGTTAAACAAAATGGAAAAACTTGATGATGTAAAAAGCAATGATGAGATTGGGAAGTTGATTTCGACATTTAATTCTCTTCTTGAAAAAGTTCACATAAGTTCAATAAGTCAGAAACAATTTATCTCAAATGCCTCCCATGAACTAAAAACGCCTTTAACAAGTTTAAAATTACAAATCGAAACGTTGAAAAAACAAAACAATACAGACGAGAAAACTCTTGTTGGGATAGAAGAGGATGTGATTGAAATCCA
>ENA-UZWS01005713-UZWS01005713.1-metagenome-genome-assembly--contig:-Day-3-25m-contig-5713_pt1 | contig 15273 bp, 12 predicted proteins | sample MGYA00260343_ERZ794903 | MGnify/ENA metagenome assembly ERZ794903
AAAAACGCCGCATTCAACTCCTATTTACTGTTCTACTACAATCAGATTCTAGGTGTATCCGCGACGCTCACCGCGCTGGCACTTGCCATTGCTGTTTTTTTTGATGCAGTCAGTGATCCTCTGGCGGGCTCAGTGTCTGACAAGTTCTCTTCACGCTGGGGGCGCCGACATCCTTTCATGTTCGCTTCTGCCGCTCCGTTGGCTGTTACGCTGTTTTTATTATTTTTCCCCCCAGCAGATATGAGTGAGAACTTTTACTTCGGCTGGGTGCTGTTTTTTGCCATTGCCGTTAGAACTTTCCTAACGCTGTATCAGGTACCACATCTTGCCCTAGGTGCAGAGATTGCCCCTGACTATGAAGATAGAAACTCGTTGTTTGGTGTGGGTCTCTTTTTTGGTGCTCTTGGTGGTTACGGTTTTATTTTTATGATGTTGGCCGTGATATTTACCCCGCAGCCTGACCTGCCAAACGGCCTTTACAATGCAGCGGGTTATCCGATGATGGCAGCTATTGCGGGTATCACTGCCTTTCTTTCAATCATGCTGTGTGTCTGGGGTACTCGAAAAGAGATACCCGGTATGTCGCAGGTAACAGAAGCCGCAGAACCCCTGTCTCCAGGTAGGCTATTCCGGGAACTAAAAGTTGCATTTTCCAGCCCGTCTTATCGATCAATATTTTTTGGTTTGATGCTAGGCACCGTCGTGACTTCGGTTGAAACGACGTTGAATGCGTTTATGGGTGTACATTTCTGGGGATTGGAAACAGACCAACTGAAATGGATCCCGCTCGCAATTGCAGGGGGTTTGCCTTTCGGTGCGGTTTTAGGTGCGTACATGGTGCGTTTGATGGACAAGAAGTGGTGTTTGATTTTGCCTGCTGCCTTGACCATTATTAATGTGAACATACTGATCGTGTTGAGGCTACTCGACGTTCTGCCAGAGAATGGCGACCCTCTGATTTTGCAGCTCTTGCTAATCAACGTATTTATTACAGGCATCATCGCGCCCCCCATATTTATTACCATCAATTCCATGTTTGCTGATATTTCCGATGAAATTGAGCTCACCACTGGGCGCAGACAGGAAGGTATTATTTACGCTGCCAGAGCCTTCGCGCTAAAGGCGGCAGTTGCGCTTGGCACAATTGTCGGCGGGGTTATCCTCGATTTAATACAGTTTCCTGAGCAGGCATTGCCGGGTGAAGTGAGCCCAGATGTCCTGTTTAACCTAGGTTTGGCGCAGGGCCCAGCGACCTCATTGTTTAGCTTTTTTGGACTTCTCCTCTATTTTAGATACAGACTAACCAGGAGGAAACACAGAGAGATTCTTGAAAAACTGGCGGAACATAGGGGGCTGGCGGGCAACTGAAGCAAACCTGCCGAACCATCAATAATTGTTGACCCATATCAAAAATAGTTCAATTCAAAGCTTGAATCAGTCAGATTCGACCCAAGATAAGACCTATAGCGGCACGAATACACGCCGAAAAAGCGTGGAAAGGGTGTTAAGGACATTGTGCTCACTGGTTGTAGCGCATATCTGGAGAACGTAGATGACAACGGCGGTTATAAGTAATCAATTACCTGCTTTGAGCTCCGGTAGCCTCAACGGCTACCTCGATTCTATTCAGCAAATATCTTTACTGACAGCGGAAGAAGAAGTCGGTTTGTTCCTTCGTTTTCAGGAATACAATGATGTTGAGGCCGCAAGAAAAATTGTGTTGTCTCATCTTCGGTATGTTGCTTATGTCGCCCGCAGCTACATGGGTTATGGACTACCACTGGAAGATCTCATTCAGCAGGGTAACGTCGGATTGATGAAGTCCGTGAAGAAATTTAACCTTGATCATAAAGTCCGCTTGGTGTCATTTGCGGTTCACTGGATCAAGGCAGAAATACACGAGTTTATTCTGAAGAACTGGAAAATTGTTAAAATTGCGACAACCAAGGCGCAACGCAAATTATTTTTTAATCTACGCAAAGCCAAGAAACGCTTGGGCTGGTTGAAGGGTGAAGAGGTTGTTCGGGTCGCCGAAGATCTAGGGGTCAAACCTGAAGAGGTTGTGGAAATGGAGAATCGGCTCAGTAGGGTCGATGAAACCTTTGACCGTCCAGACGACAATGATGACGACGTTGTTTCGAGTCCTGTGGTGTACCTTAGCAATGGAAATACCGAAGATCCTGCATGGGTGACTGAATCTGAGGAAATATCCGACCAGAGAGCGTTGGGCTTAACAAAAGCACTGTCGGCGCTCGACGAGAGATCTCGTGATATTGTTCAAAGTCGATGGTTAGCAAATGAAAAAGCTGGCTTGAAAGATCTTGCGGAAGTTTATGGCGTGTCAATGGAGCGGATCAGGCAAATCGAAGCGAAGGCATTTGAGAAGATGCAACCCTATCTTGAAGCATNNGTAGTGTCAGCTAGTTTAGACGCTTAACCAAACCTCACGCGCCAAACCATCTCCCGCATCTTCGGGTCGCCCTCCAGAGTGAGCGTGCAATTCTCGACTTGAGCAATCGTTTTTTATGTTATCACCTTGCCCTACCTTCTGGTTTATGGGTGCAGCGGCGTGTGCCCGCTCGAGCCTCCGGAAAAGCATCCATGACGGTCCTTTGAAGTCAGAGTCAACTTTGATATGGTCAGAAACGTTTAGGCCTATCCGTGTATTTGGATAACGCACATCAATTGAATATTAGGGAGAAAACTATGTCGGAAGCGATGATCACAACAGACGCGAGTACTCTGGATTATCCAGCTCTGGTTGCAGACCTGAATCGTCTACTAAGGTTGAGAGCGACGCCTATCGGAATGAAGATGTTTAAGACACGTGAAGAGATGGAGGCGATACCTAGAATTCGACGTCCGAAGGATATTCACACCACCGATCAGATTGTTGGGCAAGCATGTCGAAATGGGTGGACTGTGGGGATTACCATGGATGATCTTGTTGGCGATCAGTGTGGTACCGTTCTTGGGTTGCATCCGCGGGATGAAAAGTGGCTCTCGGGGGACAAGATGCATGGTGTATGGTTCGGATCTCTCGAAGATTCCGCGGCTCACCAGAATGCAATGGATGTGCCTGATTACGGCACGCATGAAGCGATGGTTGTCAGTCCTCTGACTTCCGGCAGGTTAAACCCGCCGGACATCTGCCTGATCTATGCAACACCGGCACAAATGATTCTCTTTATTAATGGTTTGCAATGGCTAGGGTATAAGAAAATGGACTGGGGCTGTGTTGGCGAGTCTTCCTGCGCAGATTCATGGGGCCGGGCATTGAAAACAGGTGAGCCCAGTCTATCGATTCCCTGTTTCGCCGAGCGGCGTTATGGTGGTGTGATGGAAGATGAGTTATTGATGGCGATCCCCCCAGCATTTCTTCCGAAGGTTATCACCGGTATGGATGCACTGTCGAAAAATGGCCTGAGATACCCGATAGCGCCGTATGGCGTTACAAACGACGTAAGGGCAGGGATGGGGGCAAGTTATTGATTTTGCCCCAACGCATCAGCGTTCATGCTGCGCGCGCTAGGCTGCACTGAACCTCGATATTTATTGGTTAAAAATATCATCGGTGGTTGGCTTGTGGGGTTTCAAATTGATTTATCCCGGCCTTCCCAGTAAGGCGCGCGGACAAGCCGCCTTTGAATTTTTCCCGTGGGAAGTCGTGGCAGGTCGTCGGCAAAATCAATTGTCTTGGGACACTTGAAGTTTGGGAGGCGCGCCCTGGCAAACTCCCTTAGATCGTTAGCAAGCTGATCCGATGGTTCAATTCCATCATTTAGCTGAACGACTGATTTGACTTCTTCACCCCACTCTTCGTTCGGCACGCCGATACTGCATACATCGTGTACCGCTGGGTGTTGCATCACCTCATTGTCTACGTCTTGCGGGTAGATATTGACGCCGCCCGATATGATGAGTTCTGCTGTTCTCCCCGTAAGAAATAGGTAACCATCTTGATCAAAGTAGCCCATGTCGCCGAGAGTAAAGTAATCACCTCGATAGGACGAATCGGTTTTTGAATCGTCTTTGTAGTAGACGAACCTGCCTTGATCTGGCGCACGCATATAGATTGTACCTGTTTCGCCGGCACCAACCGGATTTCCCTCGTCATCTAGTATTTTGTTGTCGAATTCGGGGCCGGGTTTTCCAACGGTACCTGGTTTAGTGAGCCATTCCTCTGACCCGACGAGAAAACCGCCACCACCTTCGGTAGCCGCGTAGTATTCGATCAACACCGGACCAAACCACTCGATCATTTTATGCTTTACATGCACAGGGCAAGGGGCAGCACCATGAATGATCTGTTTAACACTACTGATGTCGTATTTGGCTCGAGTTGCGTCAGGTAGCGAAAGCATACGATGGAACATGGTGGCAACCATGTGACAATGGGTGACCTTGTGCTTGTCGATAAGTTCGAGGGTCTGCTCGGCGTCCCACCTATCCATCATGACGACGGTAGCGCCGGAAACGATTGGCGTTAGGACATCGATCAATAACGGTGCTGCGTGATAAGCCGGCCCGGTACAAAGATCTACCGGTTGATCGTGATTAAACCCAACCTCGGAATAATCAGGTAAAAGAACTGGTCTTTCTTTCCTGTAAACACCCTTCGGGTGACCAGTTGTTCCTGATGTGTACAACATCGTCCCGCCGTGAACTGGGTCCGAGATGTTCTCAGGGTCACACAGGGCAAGTTCGGTATCGTAGACTTGGTGACCGTTTATCTCTCCGCCAATCGCGAGGAACCGCTCAATTTTCGGCGCAAAAGAGGCGAGCGAATCTAGCTTGTGAGCGAATTGGTGTTCAGCAATGAATATCTTGGCGTCACTATTATTGACAATGTAGCCAATTTCCTCGCCGGTAAGGTGCCAGTTTATAGGTGTGACCCGAGTGCCGGTTCGAAATGCCGCCATCATCACTTCTATAAACTCGACTCTGTTGCTTGCTAGCAGCGCAATGCCATCATCCGGTTTTAGGTTCGCCTCTCTGATATAGTTGGCGAGCCTGTTTGCTTTGTCATTCAGGTCGCGCCAGCTATGTTCTCCAAAGCGATCGACCACTGCAGGTGCGGCTGGTTTTACAGCTGCGTGGACCGCAAGCGCCATGCCTGTAGCGGCAGCTTCGGTTGGGTCAATACGTGAATAGTCCAGAGCATTTTCGGTCATATTTTTACCTGATTGTTTGAGGCATGGTGTCTAAGTGTTTTGCGTGACTCGGGTAATATATCGACTGTTCCATATCGACTACAATCGTTTTTTAACCTTGACGGTGATTTGAACCGAATCAACATCTGCCTCATTACGATTGGTCAATGGAAAAGCAAAATCAATGTGTACGACGCTGCCAACATCGGCCTTGCTCGACGCGAGTCGAATGCCAAATCCTGCGTCGACAAGATATTTATTTTCAAGGTTTTGGTTGACGCCTGGCTGCCACACGCGTCCCGCGTCCAAAAAAAGCGCAAAGCCTGGTCGGACTAGATTGAGGATGTGCCAGTTAGTGTATTGCCTTTCTTCAAGGGTAAGCAGAAGTCTTCGGTCGCCTGTTTGAAACCGGTTGACAAAGCCTCGCGCACCGGTCGCGCCGCCGAGCACAACCTGTTGGTTGCTNNTTGAGATTATGCGTGTAGGTTGCGGAAATGCTTGCAAAAAAAGATCTCAGCGAGGTTTGGCTGTGAAAATAGCGCATCTCATACTGGGCGATAAGATCTTCGTCTCTTTCCGTCTCAAAATTCCAGAGACCGTTGAGTGAAAAGAAATGTTGTAACAGTATTTTTTCTTCGTAGAGGAGGGTATCAGAGAAACTGGTTGCGATTATGGCGCGGTCGCGATCAGAACCGAATTCCGTCGCAGCATAACCTATCCTGAAATTAAAATTATGACCCAGATGCAGGTCTTCGGTTCTGTAAATCTGGTCGATATTAAAGGCGGTGGTATAGTCGTCCTCGAGAGATTGGTAGTGTATAAATGGATACGAAAGACGTTTGCCAGTCGTTGGGATGGCAGGCGTAGGTAGCGCGTCCCCTGGAGAGAAGCGATCATCTCGATAGGTGTATCCTGCCAGCCACCGCTTTGTGACTTTGCCAACCAAACCACGGGAAACACCATAACTCATTTGGTATTCATCAATTTTGTGGTCTGTTTCGGTGACCTTTTCACCTTTTAGATATTGAGTTTCGGTTCGTTCAACTCGATTGATCCGGATATCCCATGCGCGCTTGGAATCAAGGGAGTAAAAAGGAAGTCTGATTCTTGCGGAACCACTGCTTCCATCGTCAGCATCTGTTATCGCTATCCTTGCGGCGACTCGGGTGCCCTGAATGTTTCTGTCTTCGTAGGCAATTTTTGTCGAAACCCGGTCAATGTCTTTTTTATGCGAGATTGAGGCAAGCTTCCCTGAGCCGAATAAATTGGATTCCCGAAGAGATATGCCGAAATTATTGTTTCCTCCCGAGCGATCAACATTCACCTCTGGTGTGAAAGACCAGACATCTTGTGTAATGACCTCTACATCGGTCACGCCATTACAGTGACTGACAGGAATAATCACGGCATCGTAAAGATATCCCGCATTTCTAAGTAGTCGGGCAGATTCCTCTATTGTTCTTGAGTCGTAAGCCTCTCCAGATCTGAATAGTAGTTCTTCTTGAATAGTGTCGGTTTTTGTTAACACGTGAAATCGATTGGCCCATCGATACAAGGCTTTGTTTTCTGTGGGGTTCGACTCGTCAAATATTGGAAGNNCGTGAGATATAAACCCTACCGATACGTGAACCGGGAGGTAGCTTGTCCGCAATCTGATTTTTGACCTCTGAAGCACTTGTCTGCGAACGGGCGGCGGAGTCTAGTGATGTGCTAGCTTTATATTCTTGAATGCAACTGAGCTCTTCATTAGCCAGGACAGGATTAATATAAAGGAGGACCGAGAGAAGAACCGCGGAGAGGACTGGACGCATAAGTTTGCTGGGGCTGTTTAGCTTGCCTGAAGAATGAATTATATTCAGCTTGTATGATGTGACCGAGTAATAAAACTGCAAGATCATTAGCCCTCTATGGCAGCGCTTTGGCTTTCGTGTAAGGCGCTGATGTTATCAGATTAGGGTTGATCAGATAGCCAGGGTCCATTTTTCGCAATAACGGGGCAGAAACCCACTTATTGTATTATTATGGAAAATTGAGTGGGTAAAAATATAAATTATATCAAAGTGGGAAATATAGTTGAAAAATAGAGCAAAATTGAGGAAATATGATGAAAAATAACTTACTTTGGCCTGCTATGCGCTGGCCTGATGGGTATGAAGCCGAGATTGAAACCGCAGGTGACGATGCTGACTGTGTGTTTGTTAAGTCGCCTGAACTTGTTTCAGATGAGCAGTGGTCGTCCTGTGATGCGATCATCAGTACGGCTGACCCTATATCGGGGGATGATTTCGAAAAGATTGGTTCAACGCGAATTTTGGTAACGCCTAAAGTAGGTTTTGACAATATAGATCTGGCCGCGTGGGGAGCGAGAGGTATACCTGTGTGTAATGTGCCGGATTACGGCACACAGGATGTTGCTGACCATGCGATGGGCCTCTTGCTAGGATTGATGAAGGGTATTAATCGCTATGACAACCGCCTGCGACAGGAGCCAAGAGCCAACTGGAAACCAATGGATCACCCTCTGGCTTTGCGCCTGTCCGAGGCGAAAATAGGGGTGGTTGGGCTAGGACGTATTGGTACCGCCATGACATTGCGTTGCAAGGCGTTCGGTATGGATGTCAGTTTCTATGATCCTTTCAAGAGTAACGGCTCAGATCTTGCGCTTGGCATCAAACGAGTTGACAGCCTTGAAGCACTATTTGCTAATTCGGACATTATCACTGTCCATGTTCCTCTTTCTGACGAGACGCATAATTTGATTGATGCTGAAGTCCTGAGTCACGCGAAGAAGGGGCTGGTTTTAATCAATGCTGCTCGAGGCGAAGTGGTTGATGCTGATGCGTTGTTTGAGGCACTTAAATCAGGGCAAGTCGGTGGAGCCGGCCTAGATGTGTTGCCGGAAGAACCGTCGAATATGTCACACCCACTGATAGCTGCCTGGCATGCGGAAGAAGATTGGATTGTTGATCGAGTGCTGATCACGCCACATTCAGCTTTTTACACGCCACAAAGCCTGTTTGATATGCGTACCAAGGGAATTACAGTTGCCCTGAAATACCTGCAGACCGGTAGGCTGGAGAATTGTGTCAACCAGGAGTTGATAGTAAACCAACGTTAGGAATGGCATCGCCCTGTGATTCAAGCATTTGCAGGATGACTCAGTTTGCCTGCATCGCGGGTTTAATGGCCTGCTAGGTTAAGTAGAAGCACTCGCTCGAAAGTGCGGCCTGCAGTGCTCGAGAAAGACAAGGTGCAGGGTATAAGGGTAAGTGCTTATATCGCGTACTAGCGTTCGTCCAAAAACTGGGCGAGTGCACTTTCCATAGCCTCCTGATTCCCGGTTTTCAGCCGCCACCACAGAATTTCGAGCAAACCGTACAAACGCCGGTAACACTTTACAGATTCGATATTCTCTGTACCTCCATAGAAATCGAGAAACGTTTCCAGCTGCTGATTTGTTAACCCCTGTGTGACGGCGAATACCGCGATGTCAAAGGCAGGGGGGGTGACGTTAGCGTATTCCCAATCTAGAAAAACTATCCCCGTTGTTGTCACAAGGATATTGCCGGGATTGAGGTCATTGTGGCAAAGACGGTAGACCTTGCTGGTTGGTCTGTTTTCCCTGACAGATGCTTCACATAGGTCGAGTAGTTCGGTTCGGACAATTTGTCTGTTCTCAAGGTAGTCGGACAGGTGAGCAAATGGATCAAGCTCAGGGAACTCAGGTACTGGTAGGCTGTGGACCTGCGCCAGTTGACAGGCAATTTTCGGCAAGAGCTCGCTATGTCTGGCGAGATCGAATTGTTCGCCTTGTTGGTAAGTTAAAACTATAAATTCCGGTGCCCAGTAAACTAACGATGGAACAATGTTGCCTAAGCCCGATTGTTCAAGTGCCCATCGTTCAGCCGCACGGTGTAAGCCGGGTAATACCTGTTGCGTATTCAAGCGAATGACGAAGGCCTTTCCGCCAGAGATAACGAGAAAGGTTGAATTGCTAGCGCCACCTAGCTGTCTTTCCAGTCTGGGCCGTTCCGTTAATTTGTGGGGCCATTGAACCCAACTATCAACTGCGATTTTCAGGCGTGCGTGGATTGTGTGGCTAGCTTTTTTGACCATGAGCGCCATCCGAAACCAATGATGATTATGTAAATGACAAAAAGAAGGGCGGTAAAATACAGCGCACGGTCCAGATACAGATAGATAGATACCGCATCAATCACGAGCCAATAGGCCCAGTTCTCGTAGATCTTTTTTGTCACCATGTAAGTTGTTAAGACGCTGGCCCAGGTCGTGAACGAATCAAGGAAAGGGAGGGAAGCGTTTGTATTGATGGAAAGCAAATAGCCTGAGATGCCACTGATGACGATGACGGTGCCAATAGAAACAAGATGCGTTCGAATGGACCAGCGTGAAATCGAAAGCGCTTGAGTTCCGGCCTTGTCGCCTCCTCGCCATTGATACCAGCCATAAACTGCCATCAGCAAATAATAAATCTGTAGTCCTGATTCCATGTAGAGAGTCACGTCCCAGAATATGATCAGGAAAATGCTCGTGGAAGCTAGCGCAGCATACCAACAACGAATATCTTCGCGCACAGCGAGAACCAGATAAACAATCGCAAAAAACACTGCGAAAATTTCAGGGATAGAACTGTCTAGAAACTGATTGACGATTTCCCGAATTGTTTCCGGTGCGGTTTCCCAAAGAGAGCAAGCCCAAGTCGTCAACTGTCTGCCAAGCCTCTTAGGTCGTCCAGTAGAAATTTGATGACGAAAATACCTTTGCCCCATTTTTCCCANNCGATCAATAAACTCTGCGATTGCCGGAATGTATTCTTCCTTCAACGGGTAGAGACTGATGTCGACTGAAGCTTGTAGTAATGTTGTCATTCTCGTTGCCTCCTAGAGCTGATAGTCGCCAGTGATCCCAATCATCCTAGGTTCACCAAATTGAACGAAGGGGCGGGTTGTGTATCCATCTCGGGGGTCATTACCAAAGCTGCCGAAACCGCGAATCGTGTAGTTTTTGTTAGTCAGGTTTCGGCCCCATAATCTTATTTGCCATTGTTCTTCTTTGTAAGCAATGCTTGCATTAATGAGATTCATTTTGTCGCTTTTTTCACTATGCCGGTCCGAGAAGAAGAAATCGTCGCGGCCTTCGAATGAAAGGCTTGTGTGCCAATTTCCCCACCCTGTGTTGAAGCCCAGGTTGTAGGTATATGACGGTGCGTGTGCCTGGTCCCTGTTATTCAGGTTTTCGCCGTTCTCGTTAATATAGCGATCGAAGGTTGCATCGAGAATGCCAAGGTTAGCGAACAGGTTGACTGAATCTGTTGCTTGCCAATTGGTTTCGAGCTCTAGACCCTGATTAGTGCCCTCTGCAGCATTGCCATAATAATCGATAAACTCGGTGCTGCCGTTCGCTCTCATCCTGACGAGAGAACTTTTTACCTGTTGGTCTCTTCTGTCATCCATAAAAACCGCTGCTCGGATCTGAAGTGTGTCGTCCATTAAGCTGGTTTTGACACCTGCCTCGATCTCCCAAAGGTACTCCGAGTCAAATTCTCGCAGATCAGCATCAAGAGACCCATCTGTATTGAATCCGCCTGCTTTATACCCACGAGATAGACTGATATAGCCCATGGTGTTTCGCTCAAACATGTATTTGAGGGCTAATCTGCCGCCCCACATATTCTCTGTTGGACTAAAGCTCAGATTTTCAGAATCATTGTAGTCGGCAGACCTGCGTTCCACTCTTAATCCAGTCGATAGTTCTAGGAAATCACTTAGTTGGCTATCAAATTGAAAGAACAAGGCGCTGTTAGAGGCATCATTGCTGCTAAAGAAATCGTTCGCCTGAAACGTATAATTACGCTGCAGGTCGACGTCTGTAGTCAATGTATACAGGCCAAGAATCCAGTTCGTCTCTATCCCTAGCAGCATTGCAGGTGCTTGTGATATGACTCGGAGTTCCAAACTATTTGTATCTCTGTTTCTCGTATATTGGTCGAAAGACGTATAGCCAAAAGGGTGGAAGCCGGTAAAGGTCCAATCTTCATCGTAGCTGTATTCGGTATCGCTTCGTCCCAGAGCTGCGATTAACTGAATCTCAACATGTTCTAAAAGCCATCGGCTATCAAGAGAGAAAGCGGTTGAATCCTGAAGGTCGCGCCCGGGTTGATCGGACAACGTTGTTCTGGTGTTGTCCAGGGTAAAAGCGTCGTAACCGTTGTCGATATTAACTCTGGAGAGCGAGGTGTCGATCTGCCAACTTGAGTTGGGCTGGATTCTCAACTTTCCCCTGATAATTGATTCATTTCTTTCGTTTGTATTGTCAGTACCGAGATGCGCATTGGTATAAAAACCATCACTTTTGTGTTGCTGTAGTGCCAACCTGAATGCCACAGTGTCCGAAATGGGACCTGTTGTTGTTAATCCAACGGATTGATGTCCGTACTGGCCGAATTCGCCCGAGAGAGCTGTTTCAAAAACATTGGCTGGCTCGTTTGTTTTGATGTTAAGTAATCCTGCCAGGGCATTGGCGCCGTATCTGGTGCCTTGAGGCCCTCTAAGCACCTCTACTTGCTGAACGTCAAATAATGACGCGATTGAAGCAGCGCCACTGAAATCGACGTTATCAATCATCACGCCCACAGACGTGCTCAATGGCTGTATAAATTGACTGCGCTCGCCGATGCCTCTGATCTGAAAAAAACGGGCTCTATTAGTGCCGCCGGCGAAGCTGAAATTAGGAATAGCCGGGATTAGCGCTTCGAAGTGTTGGGCTGCCCGGTTGGCAATTTTCTCCTCACCCAGCACTGTGATGCTTGCCGCGGTGCCCTGATTTGTTTGATCTCTAAAATCGGCGGTGACGACCACTTCCTCCAGTGTGTCAGCTCGAAGATCATCTTGTGCCGCTAGCAGTAGGCTGGTATGCATGAAAATCGATATGGCTAGCGCCTTAGTCGCCAGATCAATTACACGAGTGGTTTTTAACGGGAATTTTAACATTTTGAGTCTCTTGAAAGTTTGTAAGAGACCCGGAGTTCAGACGGGATAAGACAATATGGGTCCTTTTCCTACGCCGGTTCTAGCCGGATCAGGTTCTAGGGTTCTCCACTTCGCGGAATCTCAGATCACGGTGTGCCGATGGCGCACGATGCCTCCCCTAAGGAACAGACGTATTATCTACCTCATAAGTTGAAAAGTCATCTATGCGTTTCAGAAATAGATGTAGCGGTGGTTCCAAGCACCAGGCCTTTTTGCTTTGGGTGTTTTTTGCATTACTGGCGATCGAATGTCTTCAACCCAGCAAATTTAGAACTGGTTGTAATCAATCGGGAAATGCCTGTCGACAAACTGATCGCTGGCAGGCATCGGATATTTCAAACCGGTTGCACAGTTAAATAGAACGACTTTCTCATTTTTTGAGATTCGCCCTGAATCGATTTCCTGCGCTAGCGCCGCTGCCGTCGCTGCGCCTTCGGGACAAAGTAGAATGCCGTCTGATTGGGCGACGCGCGCTTGCATCGTCAAGATGGCTTCATCACTCACGGCGGTTGCAAAACCGTTACTCTCTCGAATCGCGTCCAGAATCAAGAAGTCACCGACTGCTGCGGGCACGCGTATGCCGGCCGCCTGAGTATAGGCATCCTGCCATAGCTCAGCGTAACGATGTCCTTCGTTATAGGCCTTGACGATAGGCGCGCAGCCGCTTGCCTGAACGGCAATCATTCTTGGCCTTCTTGAGTCTATCCAGCCAATTTTTTCGAGCTCATTAAAGGCTTTCCACATGCCAATCAGTCCTGTACCACCGCCGGTTGGATATAAAATAGCATCGGGCAGTTGCCAGTCGAGCTGCTCCGCGAGTTCAATCCCCATCGTTTTTTTACCTTCGATTCGGTACGGTTCCTTGAGTGTTGATACGTCGAACCATCCTCTTGCAGTCTTTCCCTCGCCAACAATTTTTCCACAGTCATTGATCAGCCCATTTACCGTATAGGTGTTTGCGCCCTGAAATGCGATCTCGCGAATATTTACCTGAGGTGTGTCATCTGGACAGAATACGTAACTCTCGATACCTGCCTGACTGCAGTAGGCTGCCAGTGCCGCACCTGCGTTACCGTTGGTTGGCATGGCCATTTTTTTGATGCCTAGTTCCTTCGCCATTGATACGGCTAATGCAATACCTCTAGCCTTGAACGAACCCGTGGGTAGCCGACCTTCATCTTTAATCAATATGGATCTCATGCCTAGCACAGACTGAAGATGAGTCGCTGGTAGAAGCGGGGTCATGACTTCTCCGAGACGCGTAATGTTTTTTAGGTTGCGTATTGGGAGTAGTTCTCTGTATCGCCAGAACTCGGGAAGTCTGCCGTTTAGTGCTGTCTTTGGGAAAAACCTTTTCACCGCATCCAGATCATACCGAACTAACAGCGGTTTACCTGTTTCAGAAAGGTTGTGGATTTTATCAGCCGGATAAACCTTTCCTGTTTCGCTGCACTCTAAATGGCTAACAAAAGTTTGTGTATCGAGAGATTGGTCAAGCATGAAAGGGCTCTCAGGTGGCGTGTTTTGTGTAAGGCAGATGGCTTGTTTGGCTAACGATGAATGCAATGTTTCTACGTTATTCCGGAACTATGACAAAGATGAACGGTGAATGCGAGCATACCTGTTCACACTGAAAGCATGACCAGAGACCATAGACCTTGACCATGCGCCCTGACCAGATAACGGGTAGACCCGATGGGCATTATAGAAATGCTGAGGATTTAACTGAAGAATGAAGCACGGATTAACTTGAGATTGGCTGGTGAGGTTGGCAGACTGCCTTTTTAGGACTTTGAAGGCGGTCTGGCATGAGCGAAATATTTCTTTCCGAAGATGAGGTGTCAAAACTAGATCCTTGGTCTGTTCCAATTGATGAGATTGATGTTTCGCAACCAAATCTGTTTAAGACCAACGCCCATTTTGCTTTCTTCGAGCGCTTGCGTAAAGAAGCCCCGGTTCACTACTGTAAAGACAGTGTGTTTGGTCCCTTTTGGAGTATCACTCGATTCAACGACATTATGTCGGTGGATAAAGATCACCATAATTTTTCCTCGGTCGGAGGCGTGTCGCTTGGAGATCGTCCGAGTGACTTTTATACGCCTAATTTTATATCGTTAGACCCTCCGGAGCATGATGGTCAGCGAATGGCGGTGACCGGTGTTGTCGCACCGACCAATTTAGCGGCGCTTGAAACAGTGATCCGGGAACGTGCCGCCAAAATTCTCGATGACCTGCCAGTTGGAGAAACCTTTAACTGGGTCGATAAAGTTTCTATCGAGCTTACCACTCAGATGCTAGCAGCCATTTTCGACTTTCCTTTTGAAGAGCGACGCAAGTTGACTTATTGGTCAGACCTGGCGACCTCGACTGTCGCTACGGGCGGGTCAATGCCCGAAGAGTCACGGCGNNGAAGGTTTAATGGAGTGCCTTGAAGTGTTCACCCAATTGAAGCGCGAGCGTGAGAGTCGAGACCCTGCCAAGCACAATGATCTCGTTACTATGATGGCTCATAGTCCAGCGACTAAAGACATGGATCCGATGGAGTACCTGGGTAATCTTATATTGCTGATTGTAGGCGGGAACGATACAACAAGGAATTCAATCTCTGGAGGAGTGCTGGCTTTGAACCAATTTCCCGAGGAGTATGACAAGCTTCGAGCCAACCCTTCGCTTATCCGTAACATGGTCCCTGAGATTATCCGTTGGCAAACACCCCTTTCCTATATGCGGCGTCGTTGCTTGAACGATACAGTTGTTAACGGTCAGACAATTAAAGCAGGCGACAAGGTGGCTATGTGGTATTGCTCAGGAAACCGCGATGAAAGGGTTATCGACAATCCGGACGCTTTTATTATCGATAGAAAACAACCACGGCACCATCTGGCATTTGGATTTGGAATTCATCGTTGTATGGGAAACCGACTGGCGGAGATGCAGTTGCGCATAATCTGGGAAGAGATTTTGGCGAGGTTTTCTCGTGTTGAAGTTGTTGCCGAACCCGTGAGAGTCGCCAGCAATTTTGTTAAGGGTTATGAAGAATTACTCGTCGTTGTTCATCGCAAGTAAAAGAC
>ENA-UZWS01012408-UZWS01012408.1-metagenome-genome-assembly--contig:-Day-3-25m-contig-12408_pt1 | contig 15180 bp, 17 predicted proteins | sample MGYA00260343_ERZ794903 | MGnify/ENA metagenome assembly ERZ794903
GGAACTTTTGGAGAGTCAGGTGTAGGTGCAGATTTTTCAGTTTCAGGAATTTTAGGAGCATTAGGTACTTCATCCTTTACAGACTTAGCTTTAGAGTCACCAGATTCAGGTGTAGGTGCAGATTTTTTCTTTTTGAATTTTGCCAAATTAAATTTCTAGCGTGACTCAATCAAACCATGTTTAATATCTTTGGTCAGAATTTGAGCATATTATAGCAAGGGTATAATTTTAGACAAAAAATGTAATAATTATGGGACTAGCAGGTATAGAATTACGATATTTGGTAGATAACATTTCAGAACAAGTTCAAGGCTACTATATTAGCAATATTTATGGAATCACAAAAGATAGTATTCTCTTCAAACTTCATCATACTGAAAAAAGCGATCTCTTTATGATGATTTCAACATCTGGTGTATGGTTAACTGCAGTAAAAATAGATCAAGTGGAACCTAATAGATTACTTAAAAGACTACGAAGTGATCTTCTAAGATTAAAATTAAAAAAAATAGAACAAATTGGTGCAGAAAGAATAGCATACTTTACTTTTGAGGGATTTGGGAAAGAGTTCATTTTGGTAGGAGAATTTTTCGGTGATGGGAATATTTTACTATGTAACAATGAAATGAAAATTTTAGCATTACAACATTCAATTGAAGTTAGACACAGGAAACTTAGTGTAGGATTAGAATATGTTCAACCTCCAAATAAGGGATTAGATATTTTCAATATCACAGAATCAGATTTTGATGAACTTAAAACAACTGATTTAGTTTCCGCAAAATGGTTTGGACGTACTTTAGGATTACCAAAAAAATATGTTGAAGGGGTTTTCGATATTGTAAATATTGATCCAAAAAAAATTGGCAATTTATTAACCAATGATGAAATAAAAAAAATTTTTGAAACTACAAAAAAAATTGTAAATGATGTAGTATCAGGAAATCATGAAGCAATAATTATTAAAAATGAAAAATCAGAAATTCTTCCACTAAAATTAGGAAAAATAGAAGGAGAGGTAATTAGTGCTAATAGTTTCATCGAAGGATTAGATACTGTTTTTACAGAAAATATAGTTGCAAAGGGAAAATCAATCCAATCCAGTGGATCTGATAAAAAAATCAAAGAATTACAAACTCAAATTTCAGAACAACAAAAAGCGATTGAAACTGTTAAAGAGAGATCAAAAAATATCACAAATGTTGCAAATTCTCTTTTTGAGATGGTTTCTAAGGGAATATTCTCAATTGAAGATAAATCTGCACAAGAAATTTTAGTTATTCATAATGCAAAATTAACTAGTGAAAAAGGAATTTCATTGATAGTTGTTGAAGATGAAAAAATAAAAATTAATACAAAATCTCCTCTTCAATCAATTGCATCAGTATTATTTAATGAAGCAAAAAAACAATCAGGGGCAATAAAATCTATTGAAGATATTAAATCTAAAACTGAGAAAAAATTAGAAAAATTACAAAACAAAACTGAATTAGAACGGGATATTATGTTAGTTACAGAAATTAGGAAAAAAAATTGGTATGAAAGATATAGATGGTTCTATACATCTGATGGATATCTAGTAATTGGAGGAAGAGATGCTGCATCAAATTCTGCTGTGGTTAGAAAACATTTAGTAAAAAATGATAAAATATTTCATGCTGATATTTTTGGTTCACCATTTTTTATTATCAAAAATGCAGAGAATGCTCCAGATACAAGTATGAATGAAGTAGCACATGCAACAGTTTGTTTTAGTCGTGCATGGAGAGAAGGATTGTATGGTGTGAGTGCATATTGGGTAAATCCAGAACAAGTAAAAAAATCTGCTCCAAGTGGAGAATTTCTTCCAAAAGGATCATTTACAATTGAAGGGCAACGAAATTTCATCAATTCGGGAAATCTCAAACTAGCTGTTGGAATAATTCCACAAGATGATGGACATGCATTAACATGTGGACCATCTGAAACAATTAAGAAAAATTCCATATGTTATGCAATTATTGAACCACATGGGGCAGAAATGGCAGAAACTGCTAAAAAGATTAGAATAGAATTTTCAAAAATTCACGAAGAAATTACAAAAAAGATCAATATTGATGATTTTGTTCGAGTGATGCCCTCTGGAAAAAGCCAGATCAAAGAAGTGGGTATGGGGGATGCACAAATGAATAATCTTATTGACGATGAATTGGATTAGAGTTATCTGTATCAAATGAAATTTTTATTCCATCCTCAATAGATGAAAATTCTTCATCAGTAATTGTAATTAATGGAATATTGGCTAATGCACATCCAGTAGCTACTGTAAGATCTGCTTTTTTACAAATCATTGCAAGAGGAGCTGCATCATTTGATTTTATTGAATAAATTGTATATGCACCAACACTGCTCCCAATACCTGAAGGAAAAACTAAGATGGTTCCCTTGAGAGGTTTTCCAAATAGAGAATGATTTTTGTCACTAATTATTCCAGTTTTTTTATCAACTGTACCTAAAAAATTGATAGGGTCATTTGATTTTAAAACAGTACCATTAACTTTTCCTGCAACTAGAACCTTATTCATTTTGTTTCATCTTCAATTATTTGTGATAATGATTTTAGATTAACACCAACACCATTAGAATTTTTTAGATAAAACGCACCCTTTATGCTATTTGTTGTAACTACATCAATATTGTCTTTGTTAATTAATGGAGTAAGACATGTACAACAATCAGAAAGAATTTCGCATCCAGCTCTCTCTAATTCATTTGTATATCCTAGTTTTTGCATTTGTGTTTTAACAGTTCTAGGAGTAAATACCATGCATCTTTTTTTAAATGAACGGCCCTTTAATTTTTGAGTCAATTCAGTAATTTCTTCTAATCCTAATTGAGGACTACCAAGCGTAATAATATCACCATTTTCTGCAGTGTTTAGTTCATCATGGACATTTTGTAATTCTTTTTCATCAAAATCTATTTTTTCACAGTCAGAATCACCATCTCCAAAAATAAATTTAGCACAAGTACCTGATGTACCCATACCTCCGCACATTGCTTTTTGTTGTCGATTATCCATATTTGACAAACCTGAAATATTTACAGATGTATTTCCAACTTTACCTGCAAAAAATCCAAGCATTCCATATGATAATTCATTTGGATTTTTTATTTTCATGTTAATTGTAATGTTTGGTGTTTCTTCCTTTCGTAGTGAAGAATTTGGACTTTTTCCAGTTAATGCACTGGCTAGCGCACTAAATGCACTTTCTTTGTTTGTCTTTAAATTATCATATGAATTTGCATGAATTGCAGCATTGCTTTCAGCAAATGCAACTTGAGTTCCTTCTTTTGGAATATCATAAATCTCATATGGAATACATGAAAATGATGGAGTAACACCCATTGTTTCATATGAATTTTTTATTGATAATTGTTTTGAGATAAAATTCTCATCTAATCCATAATTTGATACATTATCAATATCAAATCCCATTGGATTAAGAGTTGTTTTTACTTTAACACGTGCATTTTTACTAACACTAGAAAGGAATTCCTCTCCTGCATCTCCAATTGTATTGTAATTTACACCTGAAAGATGAGTCCATTCAATTGGAATTAATTTTTCAGCATCTGTTGCCTCACCTGTTGCAACAAGTACACGATATGCCATTTGCATTGTTTCTCCTTGTTCGCCTTTTAGTGCAGATTCTTCTTGTTTTGTTAATTCCAATGAAAAATATTCGTTATTACAGTTATAATACTTGTATGTAGTTTCTTAGATTAAAATGGAAAAAATTCTTCGTGGTATGACCAATACAATGAATGCAGTTAAACCTCCTAGAATAACTGCACTCAAAGATCTCCATGATGCACAAACAGGTCCATTTAGTATTCTAATTGGAACAATTCTTTCTGCAAGGACTAAAGATGAGGCTACAACAAAGGCAGTCAAAGTATTATTTGCAAAATATAAAAATCCAAAACAACTTGCAAATGCTAAAGTAAAAGATGTAGAGAAAATAATAAAATCAATTGGGTTTTTTCGTGTAAAATCAAAAAGAATTATCGAGGTCGCAAAAATTATCAATACAAAATACAAAGGGAAAGTTCCCGATGACTTGGAAACATTAGTAGAATTACCAGGAGTTGGAAGAAAGACTGCAAATTGTGTTCTAGTTTATGCATTTGAAAAACCAGCTATCCCAGTTGATATTCATGTTCACAGAATTTCAAATAGATTAGGATTAGTAGAAACAAAAAATCCTGAAGAAACTGAACAAGAATTAATGAAGAAAATTGAAAAAAAATATTGGATTGAAATTAATGATACATTTGTAATGTATGGGCAAAACATTTGCAAACCTATTTCTCCAATGTGTGATGTATGTAAGATTAAGAAGAATTGTAAATATTACAAATCTAAGAACGTTTCTTAGTTAGAAATAAAATTGCAACTATAACTCCAACTCCAGCTGCAACATAAAATGGAAAAAATGCAAATACATTTTTTGCAGGATCACCTGAAAGAAAATCTAGAATTAGACTTCCAGAAGTTATTGCAGGAGGATCAGTTGAACTCTCCATTCCATGAGTAGAGTAAGAATCAATTGCAAACATTCCAATATCTAAATTGGTGACTACAATTCTTGCTCCATTATTTACAGTCAATCCTGCTTTGTCTGTATAGGATATGATTGATTTTGCTTCAGGATACCAACCTCTCTCTAAGTCTTTGTGAACAATAATGTAGCCTTCTTTAGGAGTGGTTACTGCTATCCAGAATTTGTTATGTGGTTGTGGTCCCATTCCAACTTCAATGAATCGATCATCATATTGCTGATCATAAAATCTTAGGACAGCGTTTCCGTTAGGATTTGCATAAAGGAGATTATTATCAATAGTTACTTGCCAGCTAATGGCATGGATTTCATCAAGATTAACAATTTTTGAATCTCGTAAAACAGTGTTAAATTCTTCAGCATCAATTTCAATTTGATCAATAATTAATGAGGGATTTTTTTCTTCTTGAGCAAATGCTGGAGTAATTAAAAATCCTGCAAATAAAATCAATATTAAGAAATATTTCACAGATTTGACATCGTTTTATTGAATAAAAATCTAATCAACAAAAGGTTTTGGATGATCTAAAATTACTTGTGCAACTTCGGAACGTAAAATAAATTCAGAAGGTGCTTGACCATTTTGAATCATCTCTCTAAGTTTTGTTCCACTGATTTGTTCTTTAACATCATTATCATGTGGACATGCTTTTGGTGTTGTATATGTAAGACATTTTTTACAATAAAAGAACGGTGGGAAAAATACAGGAGAAATTTCTAGTTCTGGATAATCATCAAAGATTTTTTGTGCAGCCATTGGATCATAGAATTTTCCAACACCGGCATGGTCACGTCCAATAATGATATGTGTACATCCATAATTTTGTCTCATAATTGCATGGTGTATTGCCTCTTTTGGACCAGCATACTTCATTTGTGTATGTAATGTTCCAAGTTTACATCTATTTTCTGGATAGTATAATTTTATCATAGTTTCATAGCATTTTACAATTACTTCATCTACAAAATCACCAGACTTTTTCTTACCAATTACTGGGTTAACAAATACACCATCACGCGTAGTTATTGATGTTTTTTGTAGCATTTCATGTGCTACATGTGGAGGATTTCTAGTTTGAAATGCACAGATTGTTTTCCATCCTGCTTGAACAAATGCTTCTCTTGTTTGAGTTGGAGTCAATCTGTTTTTCCGAATTTCAGTATCATTTGGTCTTTGAAGATAATCGATTTTTCCACCAACCAAATAATCTTTCATTGACATTGTATATGCAACACCTGGATGTGATGAGTCATTAGTACCATAAACTCCTTGAGCTGTTTTTTCTTTATCAAAAGTGAATGTTTCATCAACATGTAATACTGCAACACCAACCCCATCTGGATTTTGTAATAAAACATCTCCAGCTTCTTTCATTTTAGTAGCAGTTTCTTCATCAACATCAAGTACAATTGGAATAGTCCATGCCAAGTCGTTTGCCAGTCTTCCACGAGATACAACACTTTCGAAGTCTTGTTGTCCCAAGAATCCTTCTAAAGGACTGAAAATTCCATCTGCTATATTTTCAACATCATTGGCAAGATCTTCACTAATTGAAATTGAGAATAATCCTGTAGTATCAACTTTGGAAATTCTATTAATTAAAACTCCACCGTGTGGCTTGATTGAATTATTCTCAGACATACTAATCCGTATTTTTAGGCTCTATATGAAGGCCACACTCTTTGTGTTCACCTTGTTCCCACCACCATCTTCCTGCTCGAAGATCTTCACCAGGTTTTATTGCTCTAGTACAAGGTTCACAACCAATACTAGGATAACCTTTGTCAAGAAGACTGTTGTATGGAAGATCATTTTTTTTGATATATTCTTGGATTTGATCCCATGTCCAATCAACAATAGGATTTATTTTGAGAATTCCACCATGTCCAGAATCTAATTGAAAAATTTCAACATTTTCACGAATTTTTGTCTGATCACGTCTTAATCCAGTAATCCACCCGTCCAAAGTACTCAACATTTTATTCATTGGGTGTACTTTACGGATTTCACAACATAATTTTCTATTTTCTACACTATCATAAAATAGATTCATCCCTTTTTCAAAAACCATTTTTTCTACTTCTTTTGTATCAGGAAACAATACTTCAATTGAAATATTGTATTTTTTTCTTAAAACATCCATTATATCATAAGTTTCTTGAGGTAATCTCCCAGTATCTAATGTGAAAAATCTAAATTTTGGGTTTATTTTTAACATAATATCCATTACAACTGCATCCTCTGCACCAAAACTTGATGCTTTAGCAACTTTAGGATGAAGATTATCAGATACCCATCGAAGTGCTTCATCAGTAGTTTTTATTTTTGAATTAAGTTCATCTACTTGATCTTGTGTGAATTTTACCACATAGTATTTTGAAGTATTTGTTTTATATTGATTACCCGAAGTTTTAACCTAAATTATAAACAAGTAGATTTCAAAATAGAAAATATGAATGAAATATCATATGTTGTAGTTTTTCCAACAATATTTTCAAAAAATAAAATATCTCAACTTATTATAAATATAAAAAAAATTCTCAAAATAAAAAATCAGCAATTCAAATCGGTAAAACGTGATGGTGATGTAATTTTAGTTGATGCAAATGATCCTGTGTTTGCATCATCTGCAATTAACTTACTTTTTGGAATTGAGAAAGTTGTGATTGCAAGACAAACAAAAAATGATTTCCAAAAAATTGTTTCAGAAATTACATCAATTAGTGGTAATTTACTCTTGAAAGGTGAAAAATTTCTTGTTAAAGTAGAAGGAATAACAAAAGGGTTTCTTGTTAAAGATGTAGAAATTTCTGCAACATCAAATATTATAGAAAAAAAATCAAATTTAGGAGCTCATCCAGGGACAGATGAAAACTATGATAAACTGTTATACACTTTTTTAACAAAAAAATATGCATACATTTCTATATTTTCAGATAAAGGTAATGGAGGAGTACCATATCAATCCCAGAATGAAAAAACAATTTGTGCAGTATATGACGAATTATCTGCAGTTTCTTGTTTTGAGACAATTAAACAAGGTTATGATACAAAAATTATTGTTTGTTACAGACAAAAATCCGAATTGATGGATCTGGTAAAAATTATTCATCAGATTATTCCAAGATTGATTCAAGATGAAATTGAATTAGAATTCTTTTGGTTAAAAATAAAACCTAGTGGAATTAAAAATTATTTGATTTATGTAAACTCAATTCTAGAAATTATGTTAAAAGAATCAAATAATAGAATATCATTGTCTTTATCACCACTAGTATTTTCTTCAGAATTTATTGATAATGCACAGAAAAAAGTATTTGAGGAAAAGAAAATTCCAATCATTCCACTTGCAGGTGTTGACAATAATTTGTTTAATGAAGCCAAAGAAATTGGATTGGAAAGAAGAATTAGAAAATTGGAAAAAATAGTCACATCTAGTTCTGATAATATTACTACTCTTTTGAAAAAAGAAGTAGAAATGAGCATAAAAACAAAAAAAGTAATTTCAATTAAAGTAGGACCAAATAATGTGCATGATATTTTAGATTCACTAGAAGAGAATCACTGAGAATTTAAACAGGCGTTATCAGTCTCATATTGTGCACAAAATAGGCGAATTTATCTATCCATGGGGAAGTGGCCATTATTCTCGAATGATGAGGCTAAACGATGCGTTATCAGATCATATCAAAGATGAATTTGACGTTCATTATTCAAGTAAAGATCATGTTTATGAAAAATTATTAAAGAAATTTCCAGATAAAAAAGAAAAAATCCATGAAATTTTAATGCCAACTCCAATTGATGGAAAATTTGGTCCTAGTGTTTCAAAATCATTAATGAATATTCTATTACCAATTGCAAACAACCCTTCATTGATAAGACAGATTGTAAATTATTTGAGAGAAGAGAGAAAATTATACAACAAAGAAAAATTTGATTTAGTGATTAACGATGGGGATATGGGTTCAAATATTTTAGCAAATAATAGAAATATTCCAAGTTTGTTTGTAACAAACCAATTCAGACCAAAATTATATAACTCAAGATCATATCTGTATCCTTCACTAATTTTTATAGCAAAACAAATCAATAAAGCATCAAAAATTCTTGTTGCAGATTCTCCTCCTCCATATACTATGTGTGAATATAATCTAAATTTCATAAAAGAATCTGAAGAAAAAGTAGTTTATGTTGGACATTTTACAAATAGTAGAAAAATTAAAAATGACAATGTAACAGATCTAGAAAAATTAGTTAAAAATAATGAATTTGGTTATTGGATGAGAACTGGCAATAAATCTACAAATGATGGAACAGGTCAAAGATATGAAGAAGTATTTCATCAAAATGAAATGAAAAAAGAAAAAAGAATTATTTCACATGCAAGAAATGAATCAAGTATTGATTCTGTTACTGGGAGAGATGGTGAAAAATATTCAATTTCAGATGCACTAGAAAAGAAAATTGATTGGATACAAATTGATATTGGTTTTCTGTCAGAACAAGAAAAAGATACAATTTTGGATTTATGTAAATATACAGTAGTAAATGGTTCTCATACTGTAATGGGTGAAATAATGGGAGGAAAATCAAAGCCGATTATTGGAATTCCAATTTATGATGAACATACAAATAATATCAAATGGGCTGAAGAGAAAAATCTTGGAGTTTTAGCCATAAAAACAAAACAAGTTACACAAGCAATTTCAAAAATTAAAGAAAATTATGATAATTTTGAAGACAATTTGAAAGATTTTTCAAAGAATTTTGTTCCTAATGGAGCAGAAAAGTCAGCAAAGATTGCTGCTGAAATCTTAGAAGAAAAGAGATAAAACATTATTTTAATAATTTTGCTCATCTGGCACGCGGGATTTCGATGGGCGAACGGACCGAAAGGGATGATGAAAAAATCCGCGTGTCAGATTAATATCGATCAATTAAGAATGTGCGAACGCTTTTATGGAAAAAATTAAGCCAAATCAGCAGTGCCTAATTGTCCTGAATGTACAGCAAGAGAGAAAAAGAAAATTCAAGCAAAGTATGAAGAAGAAGTAGCAGAAGAAGATAGAGGCAGGGAAGAATTATTCAAATTATTTGATGAAATTGATATTCCAATGAAAATGGATGAAAAAAATAGAAGACATTTCATCTGTAAACGATGTGGACTATATGCTACTAGAGAAGAAGTTTCAGATATTAGATTCAAACTGAATCAAAAAGAAAGAACACGTGATGATAAACATGATGACTATCTTGAGTGGTGGTCAAAAAGTAAAAAAGAAAAAGCTGAAAATTAGAGTTGATTTAGTATGGTAAAAAAACAAGAAGAGATTCCTGAATGGGTTACTGATGAAATTCAAAATGCAAAATTTAAGAAACCTGTAGAAATGAAAAAAACAGGATACATTCTTGAATTTTATTATGAAGATAACAAAGTAGATGTTCAATTGTATGAGGGATTAGAAGATGGTAGACATATTGTAACAATGGATGTAGCAAAAGAAATCAAAATAGATGATTTGTTAAAAGGGGAAGTGTATGAATTTATTTTTGAGCAACATAAAGCTCCATTAAGTAAGAAAGTAACCGAATTTTTAGAAAAAGAAAAAGAAATTGAGATGAATGCAATTTATCAATTTGATTTAAAATCATTAGAATTGATGGATATTGATTCTGGTGAGGCTACAAATGATGAAGGCGAAGAATAAAACAATTTTATTTTTTAGAATTTAGCATATTTTTAAAAAATTTTCCCAATAGTGGATTAATAAAATATGGAAAAGTGTTTTTCATCCATACTGCACTTCGTACTACAGAAGGAACAATAATTTCTAACCTTGGAGAATTTGAAGCTTTTAAAATTGCATTAGCTACAGTCTTAGAACTAAGTGATGTTGGCGAATATTTTGGCATTTTTTCAAAAGATGGATGATCAAAAAAATTAGTTCTGACCATAATTGGACTAACAACAGTAATTCCAATTCCAGTATCTTTTAATTCATGTTTTAGTCCCTCTGAAAATCCTAACATGGCAAATTTTGATGCACAGTATGAAGCAATTCCAGGTAGACCAAAGCTTGCTGCAACTGATGCAACATTAACAATATGACCTGATTTTTTATTTAGCATAATTGGGAGAAAATTTTTGATACAGTAAATCATTCCAAAATAATTAGTTTCCATTTGTGATTCAATTTCATCAATAGAAAGATCAGATACGGGGCCAAAAATTGCAAACCCAGCATTATTTACTAAAATATCTACAGTGTCAAATTTTTCTAAGACAATTTTTGACATTTCTTTTACCTGATCTTTGTTTGAAACATCACATGAGCATACCAATATTGTTGTATGAAATTTTTCTAATTCTTTTGCGACTAATTCAAGTTTATCTTTTCTTCTTGCAACTAAAATTAGGTTAGCACCTTTTTTTGCAAATTCTAATGCAGTTTGTTTTCCAATTCCTGAAGATGCACCAGTGATTAAAACAATTTTATTTTTAAAATTCATAAATAAAAAAAATTGTTTAAAGATAAAGTGGTTTCTATGAGGTTTTTGGTTTAGATATATTACTCAAGGCTAATTTCACTAAAAGTAACCATGTAACTAAGATTGGAACATAATATGTTGCAATTCTCCATCCTATTACAGCATCCCAGGCAACAATATCTTTTGAAACTTCAAAGGCAAAAGGATTTAGATTGTTAAGATAGGCAACAATTCCAAATTCTGCTAAACCAGAACCTCCAATTGTTATTGGTAAATTACCAATTGCATTTGCACCCATTACTGCCATAATAGAATCAAATGCATTGATAACATATCCAGTTCCCCCTGCAATTATCATAAATGAAATTCCATAAAATGACCAAGATGCAAGTGAGATTAGAAATGATACTGAAAAGATTTTTTTAGATTCAGGAGTGTGTATGTTATTTCTTATCATGGTACATGTATCTTCCATCCAAGAATTTGTTTGATCAATGTATTTAGTGCCTTTTTCTTTACCTAATTTTTTAACAAGAGTTGTTAGAACTTGTGGAACTTGGAATGTACGTTTGGATGATAGTAAAAACATCACCATCCACAAAGATGTTACAAAAATACTGGTACCTAAAATAATTGCTCCAACAACATATGCTCCATTCAATACTGCAATTATTCCTGCCATTATAGATAACAAACCTGCTGCAAGCACTTCAGTTACAATATCCATAATTGCAATCCATGTAGCCTTTGAAAGTTCTATTCCTTTTTTCTTCAAATAATAGATTACAATGAATTCGGCTCCAACAAACATGGGAGTTGTAAATTTGATAAATTCGCTACCAACCCTTACACCAATTAATTTCCAGAAAGAATCAAAGCTACCCAAATATTTTCTTGAAATATATGCAAATTTGACTCCTTGAAGACCTAATTTAATCATCATAGCAATAATTGCCCCAACAAATGGAAAAATTCCAATTGCCAATACATCGTCTAATTTAACATCAAATTGGGTGGCAATTATTATGATAGGAATTAAGGTAACAGGGATAGCTGCAAGTCTCCAGTTCATCTAGAATCTTTTTTTTATATTCAAATATGAAAGTTAAGTAAACATCTATTCATAAATGGAACAGTCATAGAATTAGGCATAAAAAATTGTTTTAATGGTTGATTTTAAAATAGTTTGAAATACTAGCAGATAGACAATCAGAGAGTTGAAAACAATTTTTGTTTCTGGAACTGCAGGCTCGGGAAAATCACTCCTTTCATCAAAGTTGTATGAATATTATACAAAAAATGGGGCATTTGCAGCTGTTTTGAATTTAGATCCTGGTGTAGAAAAAATGCCATATACTTGTGATATTGATGTCAGAGATCATGTAGATTATGTATCAATTATGCAACAATACGAACTTGGTCCTAATGGGGCACTAGTCATGGCAAATGATTTGATTGCCTCAAAGATAGATGATATTCAAAACGAGGTAAACCAGGTAAATCCTGATTATCTAATTGTAGATACGCCTGGCCAAATTGAATTATTTGCGTATCGTTCTAGTGGACGTTTCATAATAGAAAATATCACATCTGAAGATAAAACAAGTGTATTCCTATTTGATGGATCATTAATTACGTCACCAGTAAATTTTGTTTCAATTGCACTTTTAGCTACATCAATTAGACTACGTTTGAATTTACCAACAATTAACGTATTAACTAAAACAGACATTATTGGAGAAAAATTAAAAGAAATACTACAATGGACAACTAGTTTGAATACATTAGAAAATGCAATAGCAGAAGAAACAGATGGAGACACCTATTCATTAACTACAAATATTTTACGTGGACTGAATCTTAGTGGATTTGCCCAAGGGTTGATTCCAGTTTCAAATGTTACAGGTGATGGATATGTCAATCTAGAAGGTGCACTAAGTAGAATTCTTAACTTAGGGGAGGAGGTAGAAGATTAATGGTATCTAGTATTACGGTTAAAGCACCTTCATCTACTGCAAATTTAGGTCCAGGATTTGATGTATTCGGATTAGCAGTTAATGCATTTTATGATAAAGTAACTCTAACTAAGACAAAAAGTGGAATTACAATAATTACAGATGGAAATGTTCCTACAAATCCTGATAACAATACAGCAGGATTAGTTGTAAAAAATATGAAGAAGAAATTTAGAATAAATCAGGGTATTGAAATTAAAATTGAAAAAGGCGTCCCTGCAGGATTTGGGATGGGAAGTAGTGCAGCATCAGCTGCTGCAACTGCAGTAGCATTTGATAAATTATTTGGATTAAAACTTGATGATAATTCTTTAGTGGAATTTGCAGGTAGTGGTGAAAAAGCTAGTGCAGGTTCAATTCATTATGATAATGTTGCAGCTTCGGTTTTAGGAGGTTTTGTAATTGTGAAAACTGATCCTCTTGATGTAATTAGAATAGAACCACCAACAAATCTTAGAATGTGTATAGCAGTTCCAGAAATTATTGTTCCAAAAAAGAAAACCAAAGTTTCAAGAGGAGTTATTCCAAAAAAAGTGAATCTTATTGATAGTGTTTTGAATTTATCAAATGCAGCAGCAATTGTTGCAGGATTTATGAAAAAAGATCCAGAATTAATTGGAAATTCTATCAAAGATGTGATTGTTGAACCGGCACGACAACATATGATTCCAGGATTTTCTAAAGTGAAAGAAAATGCCATTAAAGCAGGTGCATTAGGTGTTACAATAAGTGGAGCAGGGCCTTCAGTAATTGCATTTGCAAAAAAATCTTCAGATATGAAAAAAATCAGTTTAGCAATGACTAAAGGATTTAGATCGACAAATACAAAATGTAAAACAATAATCTGTAAACCTAGTAATGGGGCAAAAAATAAGAGAAAATAATTCTAGATGAAAGTTATGAAAAAAGCAGTTGTTGTTTTTAGTGGAGGTGTAGATTCTGTTTGTGCAGTTTCGTTTTTAAAATCAAAATATGATTTGTATGGAATTACATTTTCATACGGACAAAAAGCAGACATGGAAATTACTGCTGCAAAGTCTTTTGCAAAAAAATTAGGATTAAAGCAGCATAAAATTATCGATATTAGTTTTATGAAAGATTTGTATGGTGATTCAAATGTTTTGACAAGTAAAAAAAGAAAAATTCCTAGTAAATTTGAATATTCAATTGTAGTTCCAATTAGAAATGCAGTATTTCTATCAGTAGCTTCAGCGTGGGCTTTTACACTAAATGCATCACTTGTTGTGTATGGTGCTCATACAGGTGATACTCATTATCCTGATTGTAGACCAATATTTGCAAAAAAATTAGAATCTGCATTTAACCAAGGGGAAATAGATGGAATTAATTCAAAGTTACGAAATAGTATTAAAATTTGGTCGCCTTATAGAGAAAAATTATCAAAAAGTGATTTGCTAAAATCTGGAATTAAAGTTTTAGGAGATTCTATTTTTAAGACCTGGAGTTGTTATTCAAATAAAAAATATCATTGTGGTGAATGTGAATCTTGTAATAATAGAAAAATTGCATTTACAAAAGCTGGAATCACAGATAAAACAAAATATCTTAAATAGATAAATTATTTATCTAAGAATTTTCTTTTTTAGAATTATACTTCTAANNTTCAGGAGTTAATCCTTCAAAAGAATTAGTAATTTCTCTGGAAATTAACAATGAGACTGCAATAACAATTATGCATTCAATTGCATACCATGTCCAATGAGGCCAGGATTCTTTTGGAATGTGAATATTTGGATGTACTCCCATGTACAGTGTCAAAAAAATAGATTATTTAATTTTTCAGTATGTACTATACGTAAGAATCTGAGGCACGTTTTCTAATTAGTGTCATTATGCCTTCTTTTTCATCTTTATTTTCAAAAATTCCTCTAAATGCTGATGAAGATAGAGTTGCATCATTTCTAACACCACGCATTTTCATACATAGGTGTTCAGCATCTGCCAATACTACAACACCTTTTACTCCTTGAGAGAATAGTTCATCTGCAATATTTTTTGTTAATCGTTCTTGAATTTGTAGTCTTTTTGAATATTTTTCAACTAATCT
>ENA-UZWS01004276-UZWS01004276.1-metagenome-genome-assembly--contig:-Day-3-25m-contig-4276_pt1 | contig 15042 bp, 7 predicted proteins | sample MGYA00260343_ERZ794903 | MGnify/ENA metagenome assembly ERZ794903
TACTTGCCATATTTATATTTATTTAAAAATTAAAGGTTGATCCACCAATAGCGGTAGCGGCCGCGCCCGTCAGAGTACTAAACATATTGTTCTGCGATTGTGCTCCATACATGTCTGCTTTCATACCCATGCCGGACATTTGATTAGCTAAAGATTGTTGATAACCTTGGTTTGCACCAGCCAAAGCACCATAATCCATACCTAATAAAGTTGCTTGTTGAGCAGCTTGGGCAGCTTGAACATCAGCAGCGCCTTGCATAATCATTTGCTGTTGTTTATCAGCTCCAGCCATTTGCATTTGTTGAACTGCCATAGCGCCAGCCGCTTGTTGACCTTGCAACTGCTGAGCTCCTGTTGCTTGGAGTTGTTGCAACTGCATACCAGCACCTCTTTGCGTCATATCTATTCTAGAACCTTCTTGGGCAGCTAGCATTTGATTCTGTCTTTCTTGTTGGGATATACCAGCTGCTATTTGTTGGGATTGCATCGCACCTTGATTAGCTAATGATTGCGCTAAACCAGCAACACCAGAACTTCCAGCTGCACCTCTTAATCCTTGTAGTATATTCGCTCTTTGTTGTTGTCCTTGCTGGGCTTGAAAATCTGCAGCACGCATATCAACCGTCATATCTTCAAAACGGTTTTCCATTCCCTCATACTTATTCTCTAAACCAGCAAATTGGTTTTGTAAACCAGCGTAAGCATTTTGAGCTCCAGCGTAAACGTTTTGAGCACCAGCAAAAGGGTTGGTAAATTGAAAATCCTCATACTGTTGTCTAGTTTGATCAGCTCTATCCTGAGCTGTTTGCTGTTGACCTTTAAACTCGTCAACCTGACCCTGAATCATAGCATTCATCTCGTTCATCGCTGTGGTTTGCTTCCTCTTTGATTTCTTTCCAGTAAAATCTCCCATATTATTTTTGTTTTATAAAGTTGTTTGTCAAATATTTAAAGCCTTCGTTTTGCACCGGTATTAATATCCAGTCTAAATCTTTATGTATATTTGTCATGTGGTCATTCATGCACACCGTAAACAATTGCATTATACCAATTTTCTCTGCCTCTTTTTCTACTTTTCTCACCAAAAGTCTTATTATTTCTTTTCTATCTTTTTCTTTGTACTTAGGGTTTGTAACTAAATAAGTTGTCCAACCCACTATGCGTGGTTCCATTATAAACAAAAAGTAACAAGCTATTGGCACTCCGTTTTTCTCTATAACAAAACATCTTTCATCTTTTGGTAAAAAAGCTCTTTGAACTGGGTTTAAACCAGTTCTCTTCCACCACCACCTCCACCATTCACAACAAGTTTCATAATCCCCTTCTTTAAAAGATCTAAAGTTTATATTGCCATCCATTTAATTTAATTTAAGTGTAATTCTATAGTCACACTTTTTGCTCTTTATTTACTACTAGGAACTATCTCTGAGCTAAGAGCAAATAATTCCGCCCTTTTATTAGAATGGTTTTCTAAAGTAACATCTGCGTAATATCCCTTAACACTAGATTCGTTTATTTGAATTGGTTTTGAAAATAGAATAAAGGCATTGGAGGGGATTGTAGCGGTAGTGTTGGTGTTTACTTTAAACCCACCACTAGTAGTGAACTCTACAAGCTCACCAAGCAACAGTGGCTCACTTAACACGCCGTAATTATCAAACCCCGCGTAGTACACTGAGTCCCCAAGTTGTAGCGAGGAATTAATCTCTTGATCAAGGTATATTTGTTTTAATGCCATATTTATTTAAGATTGAGTTCCTGCTGTTATTACTTTATCTATGTCGAAATATATACTCCTATTGGAGGTAGGGTATTTATTCACGCTAACACTCCCTGTTAAGTTAACTGTTTTATAAACTTGGTCAAACGTTAAAACAGTTCCAGCTGTTAAAGTTTGTGCTAGCTCCACTGTAATAACACCGTCCTCAGCCACTCCCTCTGGGTCTGGCACGGTTACAGCCACCACCCGGTTGTCTGACGTGTTTCTAACCCCAACACCCTTGTACTTCACAGCGCTACCACCGGATATACCCAGCGTATCGTTTAAAGTAATACTAGTGCTACTTGTAACATTAGCTCTAACAGTTTGTGTTAACGTCGTGGTTGCTAGCGTTGTGGAGGTAAATTGCATGTCTACATCAATAGCATTTTTTATTGCGTATCTACCATAAGCCCTAAAGGTCATTGTTTCGCCATCTTCAAAAGCAACAGCTTGAGAAAAAGTTATTATTTTTGTTTCAGAGTCAATAGCTGTTATAGTTGTTGTTCCAACAGCGCTACCCGCTTTATTTGTTGGCACAGTTGTTCCTTTGTGATAATACAACTCTGTACCAATCCCTAAATCAGTTACATCCGCAACAGTTATCGTGGCGCCATCTTCACCATCACCCGCTGGGTTGTCAGCTACATTTTCCGTGGTTGTAAAGTACCAGTAAGTTTCGGGTATAGTGGGTCTAGTTTCATCAACTTTAAACCCATAACTACCAGCGTCAGAATCTCGATTCCAATTATTGATATCCCAATCAAAACTAACATTACTAACAGCGTTAATGCTTCCAGTAGACTCTGTTGTTGGAAGCGTTGCATAATTAACAACGTTGTTAGTTCTAGCCTCAAACGTTATTGTAGCGTTAGCGCCTAGTTTTGTTATGGTTTTTGAGATAACACCCGCTTGAGTAGTGGTACTCTCTGAGGGTATTAGTTTTATAACATAATCGCCAGTACCTTCTGGAAAACTTATATTATTACGGTATTTTTTTTGACTCAACGTTACTATTAGATTGCTGTTTGAATCGTGACCGTTTTCAAACTCTCCACTAGCGAAGTCATAATATTTTTGAGTGCCGACTTGAAGAGCTATTATAATAAACGTAGCACCAATCTCGCCGTTGACAACAAAATCTCTTACCGTTATGCTATTAGGCATATCAGCTGTGTTTATTTGTAAATTACTTATTTTTTTCATATTAAATAACGTCTATTATATTACTAGCAAAACCAATCCCCTGCACACTAAACCTCGAAGCGTCTAGCGCATTAGTCGCGACACGCTTACCTTTAATATACCCAAACCACTTACCTTCTTTTTTAACAAAATCCTTTAAACTTCCAGCGTCCATATCTGTCTCTATTCTCGTAACTTTCCAACCGTCTATATTCGGGTAAAAATTGCTAGATGGATCAGATAGACTCCAGGCTTTGGCGTTGTGAATTGTAATTATTGGGTTATCATCAAGATTTGTATCGTTGATAAGATCTGTGTTTGCCATTGGATTTGTTACATGCGCTTGACTACCCTCATAATTTAATGTGTTAAACGTTTTTATAATAGAAGGTTCGGCGTTTAAAACAGCCGTTATAGTTGATTCTTTAAATTCATTACCATAAAAAGTGTTGTAATTATTAGCTTCTTCAACTGTGTGTTTTATGAATTTTTGAGTTTGAGTATCAATGTAACCAGTAGATCCATCAACCATCGGGATGTAATGTTGATACAATCTAGCATCCTTCAGTGTAAAGTATTTTTTAGATAGACTTAAACCAGCTTCAGGTACAAATGACTTAAAACTTGTCCATCCATTTACATCTTCACTAAACGTTACTGTTGTTTCTGGGTAAACAAGTGTTCCATCACCATTGTACTCTATATTGTAAACCCTTTTCATTGATACGTTATCTATCCAGCAGGTAACGTTGTGCGCGGCGTCAGAATCGTCTCTTCTAATAACAAAAGTATTAAGTAGAGCTCCCACGCCTTGATCCATTAGCTCTGAAGATGCTTCGTCGTCACCAATCTCAACAACCATAGTAACTTTTCTAACCGGATTTGGTCCACTCCCTATTTCCTCGATATTACCAGGTAAATATATACCAATAGAATTGTCTACAATTGCACTGTTCAAAGGATCTCCAATATCATTTATTCTAAAACCATATCCTTCGCTGTTGAAGTAGTACATATGTAAAAGCCCTTGACCATCCACCCCCATCTTTGATTTCATTTTATAATCAAAACTAACCTCATACTTTTCGTATCTATTTACAACCACGTCTATAAGTTGGTTTGCTGTTATCGCTTCTACAACAGTAGACGTGGCATTTGGATCGAAAGTTGGGCAATCTGTGAATTGAATTCTACCGTCACTAGAAGTACCATCCCATATTATATAATCATCTATAGTAGTTTCAAATCCATCAAAATTCCAAGAACCAACAGTACCACCTTCAAGTATAGTTGTTTGATTAGTAAGTGTAATACCACTTATCCCCATAGATAGAGGTGTAACGCCGTCACTTGATTCATAAAAAACTATCCTATTTTCTTCCGCAGCATCAGTGACAGTGAAAACACTTGCGTCGAACAAACCGAAGTGGGCTACACTACTAGAGTAGTCACTACCACCTTTTTCAATAGTCCAATTCGTAGTATCATTATCCATAGTGAACTTGATCTCATAATTACCTTGATCGTGTATGTTTGTGACATGCATACCGTTGTACTCATTAGGGGTGAAATCACTTATGACGTTAGAAACACCAACTCCAAGTTCACCTGTAAACCCAGTGGTTTTAGCGTTTGTTCCAACAGAAAATTTAAGTGTCCAACCATTACCTGATAATTCTGGCGTGTTTCCTCCAAAAGATTGGCTCCATTCAGAGTTACTTGTAACGCTATTCCAACATAACTTATCATCATAAACATACATGTCTGTATCTGTGAGTGTGTGATATTGAGCCCAGAACCCAGTGTTGTTAGCGCCACCATCTCTCATCCAATTGTCAGCAGCTCCCAAACCATTGTTCCATGTAATATCTCTTGTAATTACTTTTGAAACATATACTGGATTATTTGCAAAATTATAGAACCGTAATCTAAATTCATCCATATGACCACTGTTAGTCCAACTATTAGAATGCACTTGGTATATAGCTCTTAAAACCCATTTGTTCGTACTACCATACTCGTGCCTCCATCTCCACTGTGTAAAAATATGCATATTAGCACTACCGCCACCAAAAACCCCAACTCCGTTTATATCCGCTTCCGCCCCAGGAGTACCGCTTAAATCACCAACACCTTGCACTGCTACTAGACCATCATTTCCAGTTGATCCTATAGTTGGTGGTCCTAGAGTTTCATCAAGAATCTCTGAGTGTAGTGATTCATCTAGTTCTATATCTACTAAATACCAATGATTAAGCTGGTAATCTGATCCCGTGATATCCCACTGAACGTTATAATAACCATCAAGGCTACTATCTGTTTGTATTCTCCAATAATCATTCACAACATCGTTAAAAGTAGTTGTAGATGGACTAGATCCAATATCATTAAACTGTGCACCATTACTACCCGCCGTTGTAGAATAAGTGGTGCCACCTAAAGTTTTATTAAATGGATATCCACTACCCACGTCTTCTTGTGGAGACTGGTTGGCGTTGGAGTTGCTAACCGTTTCTGGGGGATTATCTTTCTCCCACCACGTTACTGTAGCACTATCCAAACCTGTGATTGGATCTATTTTGGTTGCTTGTTTTAGGATCGCACCTCTATTATTACCAAACCAATTTTGCGTTTTAGCTACGACCCATTCTCCAATCGAATTATCAGTCGTCGAGACTATGCCAGATGGCGAACCACCACCAAAAGACAAGCCATCTTTGTAACCAAGATGCTCCACCTCAATAAAAGCATCTACTTCGAATTCTGGTATATTGGGTTGGGAGTAAGCGTTACTTGCATTGTAAGCGTCGATCACTGCTTGGTTTAAAACAAACTCACCATTATCATTCCACTCTCCAGCTACCGTGGTACCCAAATCAGCAGAGGTCCACCCTTCATCAGCAACGCCGTCATCACTTAAATCGCCATAATAAGTAACCACATCGCCCACATAACCTGCGTCAGCCGCGGTAGAAGGACCTGTTATACCAAATAGCTTTGTAACTGTAACACTCTCAATTTCAAATCTAGGATATTGAAAGCCCGGTTGGTATGTGTTAGGATCAACAAAAGCATAAGCAGTGTTGAGAGCTCCTATTGTGGTGTTCGCATTACCAATTCTAATCCAAAGATCGTCCACAACTTTTGCTTCCGCGGTTCCAGATCCCGTGTTTCCATCTGTAAATTTAAACCTCGCTCCAACCGTGTGGGTTGCGTAATCTTGATCAAACTCATTATTCCACGCACTACCATAATAAATCAGCGTGTTACCAGTGGGATTTATCGTTTCAGGAAACTGAACATAACCATCGCCTTGGAAGGGTTTAAGGTAATGCCAAGCGTTGTTATCACTAGTTAAATGGTTATAACCACTAGTGTTGCTAAAAACATCACCGCTGTAACCAGCTTGCTGATAAAGGTATGGGTTGTAGGTTGCGTTGTCAATCTGGTGACCCCCAGTGTTAAAGTAAGTAGAATCTAATTCTGTCGAACCGTCGCATAGTTGTATAAATGGTTTTATAAAATTATAACCTCTTTTATAATCTTGATCGGCACTCCAACCACCAGAGGTACTCCCCAAAATACTGTTATCAAGACCTGTCGCGTAAGTTTTAAACGTTACCACTATCTGTATTTCATCGCCATTAAACATTTGAGAGTGAGCGTTGTTGGGTTTTGACGGCGTGTTTGAGTCACCGTAATAATCATCGAGTAGAGCGCCATCTAGAGCGTTGGTACTCGTATTAAGCCCTGCGTGTCTAAACTCTACGTAAGTATTTTGCGGTGTTGTTGTAGGTACTCTGTCAAAGATAATCGCTCCATTCGCATCAGTATTTTGTGCAATGGAGCCTACTGGCGGAGTCACCCCTACGTAAGGGATGTAGCTAGGATCGTTGTAGGGTTCTGGGGTAAGGTAACTACTCCCCGATACAATCAAACTCCCATCTACCTTTCTTCTAGCTTCACAATATATATTAGGGTTCGCGTCAACAGTTGAAGCTGACCCAGGACTACCAAACATTGGACCGTTACCTCCTAACCAAGAATAAAAAAGGCCATTGGTACCACTACCAGAGTTTGGTAGGTTTGATGCCAACTCGTAATCAGCCCACTCAAATAGTGTTTCGGGTATAAAGCCTTCTGTCACGTTGTACGCTACGGCTACTATTTCATCTGGCGCTGAACCTACTATTCCAGAGGTTGCGGTTTGATAGTGACCTTGTGGAATCATTGGGTGATTTGTAACTTTTATCTGACTCCGCATTGTGTCGAGTGAAGATAGACCACCAAATCCAATTGTTTCAGGGGTTTGTGTGTTGTTTAAAACATCTCTTTCAACAAAAGATGGAGCATAGTTGTTTCCGGAAAACACGCCTCCATTTTCAATGATGTTTAGTAGAGAAGATTCAATAGGAACACTATCAACACCTTGTCCAAACGCGGTGTTAAATATTATGTTTTCGGTATATGTGTTTGACAAAGTTATATTATAATTCTCTTTATAACTGTCATACGTACCAATTAATGATGTGTAGATTGGTAAATTATCTCTAAACCAATCGTGCATTCCAGCTTTAGATATTGGTGTTAAACCATCTTTTGATAATCTTAAAACCGCTCCTCTAGCCTTATCCGTGAAATATGCTCTATAAGATTCTGACGCAAATGATTCTGGGTTTTTAGATATACCAAAGTTACCAACAAATGGATTTGCATCACCCAAAACATTGCTACTAGATATTAACTGCGGGTTACCATCAGCGTTGTAAATAGCGTCTTTGTTCGATGTGATTTGCACTACTCTATCTTCACAGAACGCAATTAAACTAATTCTTCTTTGGAATAGCTTTTGAATACTACCGTAAGTTGGATTTAAATCTTTCGTGATCTTCTCAGCCATTATAAACTGATTTAGATCATTAATACCAGAGTTAGAGTTGTATATACCAGAATATATTAAACCGTGCGACCTACGCTCTTCCTCGTACGTCTGTTGTGTTGTAGTTGAAGCTCTAACTCCGTTTGTAATAAACATTTCATTAAAGTCATCTCTAATTCTATTAGATTCTAAACCGTTCCCGAAGGAGAAACAATTGTACCAAGCGAGCCCAGCTCCAATAATATCTCCAACGTCTTCCTTAAATATGAAATTAGTTTTAAATTCCGTAATAGCCACCGACCCTCCAATTAACTGCTGACCACCAGCCTCAGCAACGGTATAGCTACCATCTTCTCTAATAAACTTAAAAGCAGTGTGAGCGTAATCTATTTCATTATTTCCATCGGCTTTATTGAAACCTGGGTAAAAAGTAGCTTCAGCACCATCCCATGATTCTAAATAAACATCGTTTAACGCTTGCTGCGGTGTTGCGTTAATGATTTCAACTTTACAACCAATTGGAGCGAATAATTCGTTTGTTTTTTCGTTAATTCTAACAGGTATATTGTTACTTGCTTCGTAATATATATCTAAATCTACCTCTTGTTTTTTAGGATCAACCTCCCATATAGCAGGGAATTTACTTAAATCAGAGAGTAGTAAATCTTGAACTGGATCTAAAAATTCTACGTCAGTATAGTTGGAATTAGCGAGATCTCCAGACATACCGTTATGCCCACCGTTAGTCATGTTTAAAGGAGGACCCATCGATGATGCAGAAGACATTGGGTTTTTGTCAAGTTCAATTATATAACAAAGCCTTCTATTGTGAGCCGCACCGAACTGCTCTATTTTATCTTTAATATTATCATCCTCAGTCGTTCCTTGGAAAACCCCACTAGCATCTAGTTTATTTAAATATGTCAAAGCCACTTCCTCTACGCTTTGGTAAGCCAAGTTTTGTGGGGTTGTTAGTTCATAACCTTCGGTATTAACAAACCTATTGTAGGGCTTTCTCCAAGACGTATGATTATACAGTTTTTTTACTGTAACTTTCTTGATAGTATAAACAGCGTCATCAATAACTTTATAACTACCACTATTAGCTTTGTTAAATCTAAATTTAGAACCTGGATATAAGTTTCTGATAAAATCACGTATAGTATTTCCAGGGTCACCAACATAAGCTCCATCCGACTTGTGCAAAAACGTAGGATCCCACTGTCTCTCGTGTAATTCTCTATAATCTAAATCATAACCAAAACCTACGCCTGGTCCCGGTGGTTCTGGTAAATAATTGCCACTACTATCATAGTTACCTTCCATAGCTAGATGAAAATGTTGGTCAACTAGGTTAACCGCAGACCCAAACTTACTATCAGGACTTTCACCCGTAAAAACCCCTCCACCCCATATTCCCTGTAAGGTAGCCGCTATAGAGTGTTCACCATATAATGTCTCACCAGGAACCAGATTACCCCAACCACCATCATGTAAGTCTTTTCCAGGAGCAAAGAAAGATAAGTGCATAAAATGTCTATCTTCTTCACCGCTGTTAGAGTAAGTTCTTGTGTCATCTCCAACACCAAAATCAGTTCCATTCAAACCACTAAACCATCTTCTAGGTCCAGTAGCATGAAATTCGTTTGTTGTAACTAGTCCTTCCAAACCGTTAATATGATTCAATGCATTAATGCTACCTGTGGCGGCGGTTGTATCGTCTGTATCCCACTGTCTAGAAACATTTTGCAATGGACCAACCCAACCGTCAATTTTTAGATCTTCATAATCTGCATTGTTATTTAACAGTATTGACGTCGAGATCAAGTTATTATCATACCAAACGGCTTGAGATGGAATCGTAATATCTGGGAGCGTAAAACTGCCTACAAATGTATCTATAGTATTTCCACCAACAGTTGTCGATGGCACTACAAGATTAGTTGTGTCTCCAAACTCTGATAACCACGTTTTTAAAGGTGGGTAACTCCAAGCTGAATTTTCAGCAGTATCACCGTCGTCGTCTTTAGTACAACCAGACCAAGTCACGCAGCAGTATTTAGCGTAATCACTAACCTCGCTCTGTCCTGCTGCCATGTGCATTGCGTCTACGAAAAACCTAGGTTTATTATCTAATTCATCTAGTATACCATTCCAAACAAAGTACCAATCCGATAAATCTAACCCTCCGCCATCTGCATCTTCATCATTAGTAGTATTAGTTCCGTAGTTTTTGTGAATATGGTTTGGGTCACTCCCAGTATCACTATGGTTGGCGTCAAAACCGTAAAAATTAGTAAGACCGTAATCCGCGTAACTTACTACTGGACTTCCTTGCACACTATGACTATCATCATGCCAGTACCAAACGCCTTGCTTTGCTGTAACTTGATATTTATCTAAATTACTAACTTCTTTTCCAGTTTCAATTATACTAGAAACTTGGTTTTTAGATATTTTAACAAAGAATTTGCCAGAGAAATTCTCGTTATCTTTTAATTCCTTTTTCTCTATTTGAAAGACTAAACCATCTTTTACTTTAGTTGAGTCTGACGCGTGAGCAGCGATAGCCGCATCTTTTTCCGTTATCTTTCTCTCGAGAGTTAATACATAAGCTATACTGAACTTTCCACCCCCCACAATTTTATATCTTGAAGAAGATTGTTCGTTTCCATTGCTATCATCCGGCAAGCGCCAAGACATGTAGAGATCCTCTGTTTTAATCGGTAGTTCATCGCCGGATGTCCAACTGTCATGATCTTCTAGTGGAACTCTATAACCATTTTCCCCTTTCCACGAGTCGTGTGTAATATGTATGTTATCTGTTTCTTTATCTATTCTATAAGTAGCATTATAAAAAAGTTTATTAGAACCGGTAAAAAAATTGCTAGTGTTTGTTGCTGTACCTTGGTTAACTAAATCATACTTAATAGCATCTGGCGCTTCGTTTTTAATATCAACAACCTTGAACTTGTTTTCAAAAGTTACTTGCTCCTCTCCAACACCTATTTTCTTTTTTAGTATAATATAATCTTCTTCTGATATTTTATTCCTATCAGATGATGGGAATGAAATCCAAAGATGTCCTTCAGAATTATCTAAAGCGTAAGTACTTTTAGTAACCCACGCTCTATCCATTGTTAAGTTATAATACTCATTTGAAGTTTCTTTTACAAAAAACTTTAATGAATCAACCCATTCAGGGAAATTGTTTACAGCGCCAACTGTTAGTTGAGTGCTTTTGCTAGCGTTTTTATTTCCACTAGAATCTTGCCAAGGAATATTTACAGCACCAGTATTAGATGTAAACACAGGTGTTTCTCTACCATACTTGTCACAGTAAACAACTCCTAACTGATAATTTCTTTGAGATTTTATAGATGGCAAACCTTTTGAATCAAAAGTTCCTAATCTATTCTGTCTACTACTATAACTTACTTGAACTTGTGGTTTTGATCCTATATCGTAGTTTTGCAAATAGTTACCATATACAATTCTATTTCCAGTAACCTCTTGTGCTAATGCTTTTCTTGGAACGTTGTCCCACGGTCTTAATAATTGATTTGCCGGTAAAGCTGCGTATATATTCTCTGTTGTTACAATATATTTCCCTTTAGTGTAACCACCTTTAGCTGAGTAATTGTCCTCATCCAAAGCCTTTTTAGTCCCTATATCAACACCCTCGTGATTACTTCGCTTGTGCCACTCGCTATCGGTGTGCTTTATTGTTTCTATAGAATATATAACACTTGAGTTTTCTTGTTTATATAATATATCTATCTCTACAACGTCCTCTGGTGTTTGTGCTGTAATAAAATCAGTTAAATCTACAGAGTGAATAGCATTAACCATAGCCTTGTTGTATGGTTCTTTAATATCGTAAGCAGTATCTTGGTTGTACATGACACTGCCATCTATTGATTTACTAGTATCCTTAGTGTATTTAGCATTAAATACGGGTTCTGTAAAAGGAGCAAACGTAGAGTATTCCCCGTCTCTATATTTGTACCTATAAGAAAATCTTGGGAATTTTGTTTCGAATAAATTAGGGATCTTACTCGTGCTTTGAGTGCTTTCAGCGTGATTTATTTTTACAGTGGGAGCATTTAAAGGTTTTGGTTTTATAACTGTAACGTGCTGTTCAGCTATGTCTATGGTAGCGTTTTCTCCAAAAATAACATCTCCAACGTGCCAATCTCTCATGTTACCCCCAGCTGTTGTAGAGGCGGTAAACCTTGCGAATACACCACTTCCTGAGTCTGCATCACCCGGGTCTAGTACTTGATTGTTTCCTAAGATTAACTCTTTTGATCCTAGGAATTTTCCATCTCTATAATGACGAATATTTACCGTGTCATAATGTGAATATTCAAAACCTAGTAATTTATCCATTTGGTTTTTTTCAAACCTAATATATTTCCCCCAATTTAAGTATTGATCTCCTGAGGAGCTAGCAGCCCATTTGGTAATAAGCTCTATAGTTATCCCGTTAAAACTACCATTTTCAAAACTTAGTTGTGTGTGATTATCTATGCTAGTCGTGCCAGCTTTACACGTGTCTATATTGATTTTCTTTGGTTCACCGTAGTTGTCTGTCCAGAATAATAAATTATCAATTATATTTATTCCAGTTATAACATTTCCAAAAAACTTCAAAACAGCTTTGTTAGTTCCAGCGTAAGTGTCTACTAAAACATATTTTGCAATATCATTATCAGCATCATACTCTAATATAGCGTCTACATTGTATTTAGATATAAACCAATATAACTTATTATTTTTTTCATCAGCAACACTACCAACGCATTTAAAATTACTACCAACTAAAACTTCAACCCTTTGATTACCTAATATGTTTTTAACAGTACCAACATCAGATCCCTCTGAAGTTGAAACCTCTACATTTAGTGCATTTCTATATTGTCCATTAGGTATTAATCTCTCATCAAGGTCCTTGTTCATTTTACCTTGAAGAAAAGTATTCTTAATTTCTGGCATGTACTAGTGTTTTATTTGCTTAGATTTGCCTCTAAGTATTTGAGTTAATTCTTCTAATTTAATATTAGATAATCTTAATTTAGCTTTTCTTACAGCTGCAAACTTTTCTTTTGTTAGTCTAGAGACTAAAGGCTGGCCATAAGAAGATGCTGATAATATAGCGTGAGTAATCCACTTATACATAGCATCTTCAGCAAATTTATGAACCTGCATTTCTTCATCTGTACCAAGACTATCGCTTATATAATCTAAGATCACAGTTTTTCCGGAAATATTAGATGAAAAATGTATTCTTCCTAATCTAGGATCTATATAAAAAGATCCGTTGGCTTGAGCGTGCTGAGGATCTAAACCATACCTACTACCATTCATTGGCCAATAGATGTCATCTTGATAGTCATCTTGGTTTTCTGATGGTGTTGCTGATTTGTAATTATCCCAAGTTGAAGAACTTGCGGTTTCTTGAAGTGAATCAGTGATAGCATCACAACTTACAACTATATCATCCACTGCGTTTAGACTGTTAGGCAAGCTTGTATCAGTAAAATTTTCGATAAAACTAGTTATTAAAACGTAAACTTCCGTTTGACCGCTAACATCAATATCTGTTAAAGTAAGAGTAGAGCTAGTTGCTAAGCCATCGTTAAAAGTAAGTAAAGCCCTATCGCCACTAGTAGTATAAATATCAAATATATCGTCAGTATTATTCAATAATCCATTAGCTTTATTTGGATTCGTAACGGTGTAATCGTAACCCGAGTATGCTAGTGTGCTAATACCCACTCTCAGCGTTCCAACACCTTTACCAGTAACGGAAGCAGCAGATGTACCTAGTGCCGATAAATCTAAAACCTCTACACTTGTTACATCAATTTTTTGCCACACAGTATATACTCTACTAGTTTTAGTTGTGTTGAGTGGAGGTATAGGAGCGTTGCTGCCGTGTTCAAAAACTAATTCCCCACTAACAACACTTATTTTATCTGTACTAGTTCCACCTCCAAAAGCTTTAACTTTAGTCCAATCAGAACCAGCAAATTGCACGCTCTGCGAATCTGCAAAGTCTCCATTTTTAAGTAGCGCTTCGGACGGCACGGTAAAATCGTAAGATTTATCTTCGTTTTGTAATATTTGAAAAGGATTGCTAGTAGAGTTCGTTGAATACAAAGGGTGTTTTATGCCAGCAGAATCTACCCAAGATAATTTTGTGTAATTTACATAATCTTGAGGAAGTGGCATGACTAATGTTGGTGGTAAATCTATTTGTTGAGATTTAACAGATTTTAAAGTGTCGAAAGACAGTTCTCGTAAAGCTCTCTGAGCGTGGAAAGCAACATCGACTTTACTGGCTTTCGGTATCATTTTGTTTTCACCAACATACACAACCATAAATTGATTTATGATGTCAGTTAAAGAAGTAAATTGATAGCCACCAAAATCATTACCAGTATAATATGTGTTTTGCGTATCCTGTATTAATCCCATTTATCTATTGTTTTTGTTGTTGAGTTATACTAGCTTCTTTTCCAGCGGCCACTTGTGCTAATTGGAAGTCCTTAATAGCAACACCCGCTAACGCTAGAATTTTAATAACTAATTTATTTTCTTCAGAAGAGTGTAGCTCAAAGTCTATAGAAGCATTTGCGTTGTACAAAGCATTCTCCCCACTAACAACGTAAGTCCACTCTGGTTTACTAGGCTTCCTAGTTAGGTTGATAGTAAAAACACCACCTCCAGTATAGTCAACGAAATACACAACATCTCCGTGTACATAATAACACGAAGCAAGAGAAGTGTTTAACATAGGGCTAGATTCAATACCTATCGCCTCGCTTCTAATAACCCTCTCAACAACACCTCTTCTACCGCTATCCCAAACCACACCAATACTATCTATCTGGTGTGTGTTCGTGGGAAGATTAAACTCGTTGTTAATTGTTGTTGTTGGTTGCTTAAATATCTGTATCTTTTGTTCTAAGAAATCATCTACATCGCTACTTGCGTTTCTCTCAAACTGCTCAATATCGTAAAAATATTGTTCAAATATTTCCATCTGAGCGTGATCGGCAAATAAGTTAAACTCTTGAGGTGTAATATAACCTCTTTGCTCTTTATTAGCTAACGCTAAAACTTTTTGATATACTCTATCTATACTTATTGCCATAATTTCTTTTTAGTTGTAGTTTACGATCGCCCCGTAGAGCGACCGCATCTACAGTTA
>ENA-UZWS01004470-UZWS01004470.1-metagenome-genome-assembly--contig:-Day-3-25m-contig-4470_pt1 | contig 14710 bp, 10 predicted proteins | sample MGYA00260343_ERZ794903 | MGnify/ENA metagenome assembly ERZ794903
GGATTTTCACGGGTCAATCGCTTGTTCAAGTGAGCAAAAGATCGTTGAACAAATTCTCTTGTGCCGTAATTTTTTAAGGTCTTGTGTTCCGCAACGTATGAAATGAATCTAAGCGCGTTGGTAGGCAGTTCTGTATCGTAATTTAAAATTGTGCCAGAGACGTGATCACTGAACTGTTCAAGATTGTCCACGCGAAACCTGTGCCAATGTCGTGCGAGAAAGTAGTCATAGATGATATCCATCATAATGGGTGCGACCCTACGAAACTCGTTGTCAGGTCGCAGGCAGCTTCGTCTGACAATTGGATGTCTGTCGGTAAAAGCATCGATCGCCCGATGCAGTTTTATGCCGTTTTCAATGTCATGCGGGTATTGACCATTCAATCGCCCCTTCACAAAATCGCCTAAAAAGCCACCGACCAGCAAGGCAGGGTCTGATGCTGATAAAAGAAAATGTGCCAGATGATTCATATTAGCTTTTTCATAGCTCGCGACTCATAACAAGTCGGAATATGAGGTTTGCAAATTTCGTAGATATTTTTCGAATGAAACCTCGTCTTTCGCCTCTATCGCTCGCTGGTCATCAAAAGATTTGCTCGACATCAGTTCGAACATTTCTGCGACGTCTTGCGAAAGTGGGGATTGCTGAAAATGCGTTTGATATTCAATGGACTTGTTCATTGCGAATCTAAAATACGAAATTCCTTCTTTTTCCATCTCTGCGAGCACGCGGGCGCTTAGAGTAAGGCTGCTGTCTTCGAGGCGAGCCGATTGTTTCTGTAAACTTTGTAGATGTTCCCCGCCCGCGGTCAGTTGATCGAGTAGCCTCGCTACCGGCGCGAGTTCTTTGGTAAGTTCGAGCCCCCAATCTTTTACCGAACGTTTTCTTGGCCCGTCTTCTAGCAATGTTGTTGGCAGCCGACCCTGCTCGACAACTTCTTCTACGTTGCTGGCAACCGTTTCACATAGCTGGTTATTGTGCTCTGGGCTTGGCAATAACAAGCAGTAAAGTAACAGCGTATCGATAAAGTTAGCTTGCTCTTTGGTGAAGCCAACTGGAGAGAATGGATTAACGTCAAGCAGTCGCACCTCAATATATTCAACGCCATCTCGATGCAGGCAATCTAGGAAGTTTTCTCCGTTGCGGGCAACTCGTTTTGCCCGAATGGTTGTGTAGAACTCGGCTTCAGATTGCAGAATATTTGGATTGACTTGGGTGTGCATGCCGCCCGTCATCTCATCGAGATTCTTGAACTGTGGATGCGGTGTGCAAACGGCTTGGGTTAAAGTACTGACGTAATTATCGAGATTGTTGTAACAAATATTGAGTAATTCGGATTGCTGTTTGCTCTGGTAACCGAGGATGCTGCTATTGCGCAGAGACGTGCCGTGAGAAAGGCCGTAAGTTCCTCGCCCCATCGCCTCAAGTTTTTTCTCGGCAGGCGTACCTTTTACAAATGACTCACAAACAGCGGGAGAAGCGCCAAACAAATAGATCGGTAACCATGAGAATCGCCTGAAATTTCTGATCAGATCGAAGTAACGTTTTGACCTCCACGCAGGCGAATTGTCACGTTTTTCATATTGGGCAAGGTCTTGCCAGAATTCATCGCTGAATGAAAAATTGTAGTGAACAGCAGAGATTGTCTGCATCAAACGGCCATAACGATTACCCAAGCCATTTCGGTAAGTGGTTTTCAATTTGCCGAGATTTGATTTGCCGTAGGTAGCAAGAGGTATATTGTTATCGCCCTGCAAAGCGCAGGGTAAGCTTGCCGACCACATGACTTCGTCGTCTAAACCGCGATAGACAAATTGATGAACCTTTTCCAGCTGGGACAAAGTATCGTCAATAGATTCGGCTGCCGGTGTGATGAGTTCGAGCTGTGCCTCGGAAAAATCTGTCGTGATCAACGGGTGCGTCAACTTTGAGCCAAGATACCTCGGGTGCGGTTTGGCCGAGACGTGTCCCGCGGCATCGACCCTTAATGCCTCTCGCTCAAGCCCTCGCAGTGTGCTGAATGTTTTACTCGAATACGCACTTGCCAGAAAACTCAATTTCTCAGTGATCTGCTCTGTCATAGGGTCTTTGCTCTGTTCCCGCCAGTATTAATTAATGTCCGGCTTTCCAGTATGAATGGTAATCAAGACGATGCCCTGATATCCATGATTAATTTCAGAATAAATTTGTTGTCAGGTTTTAGCTCGCGTTCAGATTCTTATCCTTGAACTGGTGAATCAGCCGACGATTTCGTTTGCTTGGTCGTTCCCGGGAAACTGCTTGTTGACCTGCGGATTTTCTTTGGGCGGCCTCGAGGAGTCGGTGCTCGAGACTTTCAGGAGTTTCTTCGTAAAGTGTCTCGGCAGTTGACGCATCACGCCGCTGATCTGATAGCGCTCTTACAATCACTGTTTTTTCATCCCAGCCTTGCCGCAGCCGGATTTCGATACCCACCTGTAGTTCCTTCGATGCTTTACCTTTGGTGCCGTCAATATGTACTTTACCCCCGTCGATTGCCTCTTTGGCCTTCGCACGGGTTTTGTAAAAACGGGCAGCCCAAAGCCATTTATCAAGCCTAACTTTATTTGCAGTACTCATTAGAGGGTTTTCCTCGGTAACCGGCGGAAAGTCTGGCAGGAAATTGCCCGAAGGTACAGACAGTCTGCTGGTTAAGCGAAGTGGGAATTTGGCAGAGGAAATTACAGACACGTTGATAATGGCTATACTCGGATTTTTCCAAATTTGATCGGATGAACATTATGCAAGACATGCTAGATAATTTAACGGAAATCGCCCGCAATGCAGGGGAAGCGATTCTTGAGGTGTATCAGAAAGAGGATTTTGGTGTCGAACAAAAGTCGGATGATTCCCCGCTGACTCAGGCGGATCTAGCCGCGCACAAAATAATCAGCGAATCACTTGAAAAAATATACCCCGGCATACCCTGCTTCTCTGAGGAATCGGAGGTTCTCCCTTTTGAGCAACGTAGAACCTGGCAACGCTATTTTCTGGTTGACCCGTTAGACGGCACCAAGGAATTTATCAATCGTAACGGTGAGTTCACGGTAAATATTGCCCTGATTGAAAACGGGAGATCTCTACTTGGCATCGTCTATGTGCCAGTCATTGACAGAATGTACGCAGGATATAGCCCGGCTGAGTTGAGCGAACGTATCGCCTGGGTTGAAGAAAAAGGAGAACGTCGAAAGATTGCGACCCGCACAATGGACAGGTTTGGCGGCCCCAATACTGGTGTGAGTATTGAGCCAGTGACGGTGGTGGCGAGCAGGAGGCATGGCAGCGACGAGATGGAGGTTTGCATGGGTAATCTTAATAACGCCTATCCTGATCTTGAGACCCGAAACATGGGTAGCTCTCTTAAGCTTTGTTTAGTAGCAGAAGGGCAAGCCGACCTGTATCCGAGACTGGCGCCCACCTGTGAATGGGACACGGCTGCTGCCCATGCGGTTGTTGAGGCGGCCGGTGGTTTGGTTGTTGACGCAAATTTTGAACCTCTTCGCTATAACCAGAAAGATGAACTGCTCAATCCATATTTCCATGTTATCGGGGATCCGGATTTCGATTGGCAAAAGCTGATCAAGACTGCATAGGCCGCAATCAGATAGGCCTTAAACAGACAGGCCGCAAACAGGCTGCAGAAAAGAAAGCACAGACAGAAGGCACAGACAGAAAGAATGTTTGATCAAGGGTTGGTGTTGAGGAGGAAAAAAAGACCGTCGAGACTTTGGTCTCAGCTAGCTAAGCTGTACGCGCATCCATCCTGCCGAGGAGAATACTGTATATTCATACAGCTTGAGCTAGCGAGGGTTGTAAATATACGCACAAAATCTCGCGATTAAAAGAGGAGAAAAATGGAGGTTTCTGCGATTCTGATAATCTTTGTCTCAGGAATCATCGCTAAGGTTATGAATTCAGGAAAGAAATGTCTCTCCGCTGGCGTGCTTTTCTTTTCTGAATCAGGTCGAGAATAATATTCATGTCGTGCGGGGCTTAAGTAAAAGATATTTCAGTATCAATATTGAGAGAAACAGCGGCCTCCTCGCACTAAAAAGGCAAAGCGCTCGGTGAGAAATCTGAAATAGTGATAGACATGATCAAAAGACACACCGATAATGACAAGTGGTATAATCCAATCTGGGTTAGTATGCCGTATAAACTATTCTTATCGTCTTTTCGTTCAAAGAGAACGCACTTACCGTCAATGTGCTTATTGCAAAAGCTGGGTATGAATATAGTAGAGAAGTTCGTGGAGTGCTTGCATGTGTTTCAATTAACACAGCACAAGCGACCCTTGATGATGGGGTCAATGATCTCGAAGACTTTAAATCAGCTACCCAAGCCCCCATATACGACAGCACCGTTAGGTATACAGACACTTAAGCACTTGCCTTTAAGAGCGCGGCTCTCATCGACAGGTACTGTTTTTTCGATCTTTAAAAGCCCCGATGACTCTGATGGAGAGTTAGTTCTATGACCAGTAATGTACGAGAAGGTGATTTTGAGTCAATCCTTGACGATGACACGCTTGAAGATGCATCGCAAAATCTCGACGACGTTATTTCTGACTCTGACTCTCTGACGCAAGCTGGTCAGCAAGGCGTTGAGGGTGAAGAAGGCGAGGAAACGGCGGAACAATCGCGGATCAAGGTGTTGATAGACAAGGGCAAAGAGCAGGGATTCCTGACCTATGACCAATTGCTGGAGGTCTTGCCGGACAACATCATTCAGTCCGATGAATTCGAGAGTGTTGTGCACATGTTCAGTGAGATGAATATCAATGTGTATGAACACGCCCCAGAGAATAATAGCCTGACGGAGATGACGAGCGAGGAGCCCAACCCGGACTCCGCCACGATTGGCTCCGCAGAATCAATGGTGGGCCGAACCATCGACCCGGTGCGTATGTACATGCGCGAAATGGGTACAGTGCCTTTGCTGACGCGCGAGGGTGAAATTGTTATTGCTAAACGTATCGAAGAAGGCATCCGTGAAAGTATGGCGATCATGGCGCGTTATCCCGATATCGCCGCCGGGGTTGTTCGAACCTACGATACAATTGTCGAAGAAGAAGGTGACCTAGGTGTCCTAATCACTGGCTTTCTGGATCCAGAAGACAGTATTCCGGACATGTCAAAGGTCGCTGAGGCGAAGTCTAGCGGCAACTATCAGGCTGATGAAAATGAAGAGAAGAAAGGGCTAGACGAAGTACTTGTTCACTCACGTTTCCGAGCGATTAAATCCGCCCAGAAAAAACTCGCAAAACTGCTAGAGACGCATTCTCGAAGTGACAGTAAAACCGTCAAGGCGCTCGATGATCTTGGCGAAGCCTTTTGTTCGCTAAAACTGGTTCCGACCCGTATGGAGCCTTTGCTCGATCGTGTGCGCGACGACATGACCACAATTAGGAAGCAGGAAAAAGCGATTCGAGAGCTGTGCGTTCGCAAGTCGGGCATGCCGAAAGACAAATTTCTGGAAATCTATCTGAATAATCAGACTAACGTCGAGTGGTTAGATGAACAAATAAGCGCTGATGAACCTTGGTCCGAAAATCTTGCTAGAAACCGCGTTGCACTTCGTCACGCGCTAAAGACCGTTAGCCGAATTTCTCAGCGAACCGGAATGGAAGTCGTGGAAATTAAAGAGATTAACCGCCGTCTTTTTGTTGCGGTAGGTAAAACCCGCGCTGCTAAGAAAGATATGATCGAGGCCAATTTACGTCTGGTTATTTCAATCGCGAAAAAATATACCAATCGCGGTCTGCATTTTCTTGATTTGATTCAGGAAGGAAATATCGGCTTGATGAAGGCTGTTGATAAATTTGAGTACCGACGGGGATTCAAGTTCTCGACCTACGCAACATGGTGGATTCGCCAGGCGATTACGCGTTCAATCTCTGATTTGGCGAGAACGATTCGAGTTCCTGTTCACATGATGGAAACGGTGAATAAGCTGAACCGACTGACCCGACAGCTGGTTCAGGAATATGGCAGAGCGCCAACAATTGAGGAGCTCAGTGAGAAAATGGAGCTTCCGGAAGACAAAGTGTTAAAGGCACTGGATGTGGCCAAGCAACCAATCTCTCTAGAGACGCCCGTTGGAGACGATGACGATTCGACGATGTGGAATCTTGTTAGCGATACATCGGTTGAGTCGCCGGTTGACCATGCAACAGGTGCAGGCTTGAAAGAGACAACAACGGATGTGCTGACTGCACTCACCGAGCGTGAAGCAAAAGTATTAAGGATGCGTTTTGGTATTGACATGAATACTGACCATACGCTCGAAGAGGTCGGAAGACAGTTCTCTGTCACGAGAGAAAGAATCCGTCAAATCGAAGCGAAAGCGCTACGAAAGCTGAGGCACCCAGCAAGATCTGAACAACTAAGAAGTTTTATGGAAGGTTAGCGTAAGCTTTACGCCTCAACAACTAATGCTCAGGGCACTTGTTTGCGTGTAATTAGGTATCTGGCGTTTGTTGGAAGATTGTTCAATTCTGAAATTTCTCCACTAGGCCAATGAATTTCAACCTGACCCACAGTCCTGTGGTGCGCCAAGCCAAAGGTTACTACCGTCTCGTCAAAAGATTGATAACCACCACTTAGCTTTATTTCTCGCATTTGATGACGCTGGTTTCCGTAGTGGATGGTGATTTTTGCGCCAACTGCATTTCTATTACCCTGTTTATCCATCAAGTTAAACTGAATGCTACGGTTTTTGTTCACTTGGTTTTCCAGGAGAAAAGGTTGTGACATCACGCTGCTCGTAACGATGTCTATATCGCCATCACGATCAAAGTCCGCATAGGTGAAGCTTGAGGTGTTGGGCATAAAATCGAGATTGAATTTCTGTTCAGCGCGTTTAAAACGCTTACCCCCGTCATTGTGGAAGAATACGTTTGAAAAGAGCTGTACCGGATTGCCAAACTCATAGCCATTGCCGATATATATATCCTGATATCCATCATTATCGAGGTCAGCCGCTTTTGCGCTCCAACTCCAATAACTTGACTGGACACCGGCTTCCAAAGTGGCATCCTTAAACGTGCCATCTAATTGTCCTAATAATAATTTGTTGCTCATTTCCTGATCTGGATATTGGTCATAAATGATGGGTGAGTCTGGTGCATAGCGTTTTGTCAGCCGCTCGCATAGCTGTCTTGCAGAATCATCTATGAGGACAGCGCAAAGTTTAGGGTTCTTTTCTGAGGCAGCTAACTTTACCGTCATTGCTTCAAGGCAGGATGAGCGTTCGTGATTTGCCTTTAGGCGCTTACACCATGAAATATCGAGGTCGAGAATCGCACGGGCACCTGCCAATTTCTCTGTGCATGATTTAGCGTCTGTCTCTTCAAGCAGATGGCAATAGGAAGTCACACCGTCATCGTCGAATGACATATCTGAAGAATAGACATCCATAATCAGGTCGTTGTTAAAATCTGCGGATTCATAGCTCATTGTATTCAATGATGTTATGACATCGTTTCGAGTGGTCGATATCAGCGCAAACCCGTCTGCCTCACCAAAATACCAGAGATCCGGTACATGGCGGTCATTCGCCAGAATAATATCCAAATCATGGTCATTATTGATGTCCGAAATTAAAATCGACAGTGTATCTCCGGTAATTTCATCGATTGTTTCTGTCAGATAATGGCCGTCATCATTTATCACTCTCTGGTTCGCCGAAAAGGTTGTTCGGAAGTTCTCCTCCGTGCCAAATGACCAATTGCCCAGTAAAAAATCAAGATCGCCATCTTTGTCCCAGTCGGCGAAGCCGGTGGATAGCGTGACATTTGCGTCTTGGTTGATGAATGTTTTGCTTCTGCTCTGGTTGAAACTGCCTTTTTGGTTGTTAAAAACGATTGACCTGCCGCCGTAGGCTGTCACAAATACATCTAGCCACCCATCGTTGTCTAGATCGACGAGTGCTACGACAAAAGCATCGAGTGGCTTAGACAAATTTAATCGTTTGTAAAAGCCAAAACGAAGGCCACCATAGTTTCGATAAAGAATAATGCCGTCGTTGGTTGAAATCGCGATATCACTCCAGCCATCATTATCAAAGTCGCCGGAGGCAATGCCACGTCCCAGTACAAATGGGTCAAAGAAATCTGTGAATTTAAACTGCCAGAGTTTTAGTAAACCGACAGACTCGCCTGGATGTTGTACAAATTCTCTGGCCAGTCCTTTTTTCGGGCTTAGCACGTCATTTTTGACATATGGAGCGACCTGAACAGAGATGTGGGAGCTCTTCGAATTTGTTTGAAAACGAGCGTACTGTGGTGCTGAAATGTAGTCAGGTAAATAAGTGGAAGCTTCGAGTTTTTCGGGAGGCGCATGGTGTGAGGCAAGACTATGGGTGCTACGTTGCAGCAAAAGGCGCTGAAATCTGCGAGCGACGATACTGCGTTGGCACAAGAGTTCTCGCCAGGGAGCTGTGATTTCTGTGCATTGCGCTTCACGATCGCCATCTACTGCTAATCTTAATATTATTTCGTCTAGGCAATCCTGTTTGTTGGACATGGATGCCAGAGTGCGACAGAACTCAACTGTTTGTTTCTCGGGGGATTCAGAAAAGATGAGGGAATAGCACAGCCGGGTTGCTGCTGTGTTTACAAGACCATTCTCGGTCTTAATCGTGCCGCCGGGTTCCGTGCGTGCAAGAGATGCGCAGTTTGCGAGGTTTTTGGTTTCCGCAGTTTGGTACCCCCTAAGTAACGCGAGGCAATGGTTTTTCTCCTGCTCCGTGAGATTGAGAGCGCAGGCGGTCGGGTTTGCGAGTCCTTCAATCCTTTTTAAATAGATATTTTCAAGGCAGTTGTCGACCCGAGCAGGGCTAACCTGCGTTCGACATTTGCCAATGACATCCGTGCTAAAGCTTTGTGTGGTCAGCACCCTGATGATGCAGCTCTCTCTCTGGGGGGTAAGCTTCAGATCAGCGCACGGTTGCTCACTCTGGTCCAACAAAGCAGCTTTGGTGGCAAGTCTTGCAGCAATGTTTGCTTGACACGATGAAATAGCAGCTGAGTTGCCTAAATATTTGTTACAAAGATCAGGGTTAGGCTGACCTAGGCTACCCGATTTAATAAGTGCGATGTAACACTCATCGATTTTCTCAAATGCTGATGCGACGCAAATCTCTTTTGCTATCACTTGATGTTTAAGCGAGTTAGTCTCGGGCGGTTCAATAAGCGCTAGCGCTTCCCGCAGCAATTCTTGTTTTTCCCGACTTCTCTCTTCGCTTATCCGTTCTGTTAGGGCTCCAAGCAAAACAGCAAAAAGTATAACAGCGCCGATTAAACCCAAACTCAGTCGAAGTGAAACGATATTGGCAATAATCATAGCGGGATAGATGCTAAAAACCCCAAGGGAAAATAGCAGGGTCATCGCAATGCCTGGCGAAATACCTGTCGCAAGTAGTGCGCTAACGGCGATGACATCAAACGCGATAGGCACGGGTAACAACACGGCGATAATTGCGACGAAAGTGAGCGAGAGCAGTGAGTACTCGAGCAAAGTCAGTTTTTCTAACGGCAGTGTCTCAATAAGGGCAGCGCCGAAGAAGCCGGCCGCCAACATCATCGGAACCGCAATTTTGAAGAGATAGATCGTATTGTCGACCAATAAGCGCCCAACACTGGCAAGGCATTCAGGGGCAGCGCCGCGAATCACAACCCGTTTTTTTTGATTGAACCTTTGCATGCCTTGGCTGGCATTTCCCATCTGATTCGCCAGGCGCTGCGGTACGACCTCGTTTTTGTCGTTGGGACCGGTCAGGCGAATAACTAACGGCACAATTAAAAGAATGAATATGAGTGAGCCGAGCATTTTGGTGAGCACAAAGTAGGCTGGGAAAACAGAAAATGAAATAGTTAATACGATGACATTAAGTGTTGGCGAACTAAGTAATGTCGCGAGCACGGCTTCGAGCCTTAGACCGCTCAGGTACATTCCTTGGGCAATCGGTGTGGCGCAGTTGACGCAGACCCCCAGAGGAACGCCACTTGTGACGCCAATCAAACTGTTAAGGAGTGGGTTTTTTGATTGATTAGGCGGGGGATGTAACTGCAACAGACTGAGGACGAGTACGCCAAAAAACAAACCAAAGGCCATGCCTTTCCAATTGGTATAGCTCCAGTTGACGGTTGTCTTGGCGACACGCTCAACCATAAGTTGATCTACATGGGTAGGATAGACAATGTCGAAAGCGATCGCTGTAATATTATTTCGCTCAGCCATCTGAGCTTTTTGATCAAGCGCGGGTACCCGACTTTGTGACCAGAAGAAGAGAGTTCCACCCACGAGTAAAGTCATCAGCAGAATGCTGACTGGATCAGTGAAAACTCGTCTCAGGTAACTGCGCTTGTGTTGTCGATCGTCTTCCATACTCGCAGTATTCGTCCTGCTGCCTTCCGATCAGAGTATGAAAAGAGTATCAAAGCCACCTGCGGTAAAGTATGTTTTGGGCATTGAATCCGACTGAACCCTTAAAAATCAAGATGAGCATACCTACCGACCCAAATTGGATGCAGCCTTGAGCGTATCGAAAAAATGCCAAAAAAAAGGCGCTATCCGAGAGGAAAGCGCCTTTAGGGAAAAACAAAAAAATTTAGAACTGATTCATTGTGTTGTCTTTACCACCTGCTAAGAGAGCGTTGTCTCCTGAGAAGTATTCCTTATGATCGTCTCCGATGTTAGAACCGGCGAGGTCTTGGTGCTTCACAGACGACATGTCACGCCTAATTTCCCGGCGCTGAATATCACGCACGTAAGCCAGCATGCCTAGGTCACCGAAGTAGCCTTCGGATAGGATGTCGGTACCCAACGCTGTTTCGTGATAGGTTGGTAACGTAATCAGATGGTGGAAAATACCGGCATGCGCTGAAGCGTCTTTCTGAAATTGTTGAACCAGAGCATCTGCAGTGGCGGCAAGTTCGGAATCGTCGAATTTTACGTCCATTAAACCCTTTGGATCGCTCTCAGGGTTTGGATATTCAGAAACGTCCTTTCCTGCCGCAACCCATTCGCCGTAAACCTGTTCCCTAAAAGACAGCGTCCAGTTGAATGAAGGTGAGTTGTTGTAAACAAGCTTCGCATTCGGGATGTGCTCGCGTACCGCATCAACCATGCCCGCTATCTGTGCGACGTTGGGTTTCTCCGTCTCGATCCATAGCAAGTCAGCACCATGGTTCAGACTGGTAACGCAGTCGAGAACGACACGGTCAAAACCTGTGTTCTCCTTGAAAGAGTAAAGACCGTTGTCGAGTCGAACAGGCTTAACTAGCTTACCTTTCTGGTGAATCGTAATGTCATTTTCCTTTAGCTCGCTGAGATCGTTGACCTCCTTAGTTTCGAGAAAATCGTTGTACTGACTCGCAAGATCGCCTATCTCCTTAGAAACGGGCACTTTTTGCGTGAGACTGGCGCCGAGTGAATCTGTACGGGCAACGATAATGCCGTTTTCAATACCGAGTTCGAGAAACGCGTAACGAATAGCATTAATTTTAGAAAGGAAGTCCTCGTGTGGGACAGTCACTTTACCGGCCTGGTGTCCGCATTGTTTTGCATCTGAAACCTGATTCTCAACTTGGATAGCACAGGCGCCTGCCTCGATCATCTTTTTCGCAAGAAGGTAGGTTGCTTCTTCGTTACCGAAACCGGCATCGATATCAGCAATGATGGGTACAACGTGTGTTTCAAAGTTGTCGATCTGGTCAAGGATTGGCGCAACATCTTGGCCGGCTTCACGGGCTTCATCTAGCGCGATGAAGATGTGGCGCAGCTCGCGCGCATCGGCCTGCTTCAGGAAAGTATAAATTTCTTCAATGAGATTTGGCACTGTTGTCTTTTCATGCATGCTCTGGTCAGGTAGAGGACCAAATTGCGAACGCAGCGCTGCGACCATCCAACCACTCAAGTAAATATAGCTTTTGTCCATGGTGCCTTGGTGTTTCTTAACAGACATTGCTAATTGCTGTGCTGTAAAACCGTGCCAGCAGCCAAGCGACTGGGTATAGCGCGAAGAATCGAGGTCGTAGTCCTTCATGTCCTTGTGCATGATGTCCGCAGTGTATTGTGCGATTTCCAGACCCGTCTTGAATCGGTTTTGTCTATCCATACGGACAGCGTACTCGGCGTTAATGCCTCCCCATGTAGGGTTGCCTTTTTTTAGTTGTGCAAATTCTTTGATGGCATCTAGATATGCGGACATTGAAGTTCCTCTTTGCTCGTTTCAAACTAGGTGTTTGAGGTTGTAGACGTTTCGTCGATGGACAACGTGTGTGAAGAAGTAGCCAGCGTTTAGCGGCCTACTTACAGAGGGCGAAACTTATCAACCAGCAAGAAACAAAAATATGGAATATTTGGATACTAATACATTCCATTTATTCACTACTGTTAGAAACTGACGACCCCGCCTCGTGAACTGACCCGGCGGATTTTGTTTTTCGTTAGCAGCAGCGTCCGAATTGCCGCATAAAAGCCGTTATGTTCCATTGGTCGTATGGCAGGAGATCGATCAGGTCCACACTGTGTATGAACATTGCGTTAGCGACTTCAACTAACAGCATTCTCGCAGCCGGTATTTGGGCGCAATCGGTGTCGAAAAGTTGAGCAAGGGTTATTTATAGTGGGTATAATTGTGTGTATGCGCTCACTAACTCGCATCTGGTTGATGTTGGTCAACACGTTTGATTGATTGCTCTGCTTGTCGAAGCGGTCTGTCATTCCTGCGTGGTTAAAAGAGTAGCCAACATCACATCATCCAAGTGCATCTCGTTGCCCATTTCGAAATATGTCGAACCCACTTTGGAAAAACCAGATCTGGCGTAAAATCTGATAGCGCGTAAGTTGCCACTGAAAACGCTTAGCCATATTCCAGCTCGATGATGTTTGTGACAGATATCAAATGCAGCTCTTATCAACAGGTCTGCAGCCCCGGTACCGTGAAAATCAGGCGAAACATAAAGCCTTTTCAGTTCAGTGGTATGCGCGAGTGTTGGGTTGGCAGGGCACGGACTCGAAAGCCCTAGGATAAGAAAACCGACAATGCTTGAGTTTGCCCATGCGCAGAATACGGGCGTTTCGTCGCTTAACAGCATTTGCTTAAATTGTGGCTCGCTGAGGTTCTCGGCGATATATTTGGCGATTTCTGATTTATCAGAGTCAGCTGGGCACGCCAATTCGAACGTTGACTGCGCGATAGCGCTCAGCGCCTTCGCATCTGTGACTCTGCCTGGTTCGATGCTTAGTTCAAGACCCACTAAACATCCTCTGCACGGGTCTTGATGCAATCGAACTCGCCCATTTCGAATTCGCGACAAATAAGCGGTCTTTTGTCGTATATGGTGCAAAGAAAGTTCTCACGATTGAGTGCTGAGCACCATCCATCATCGAGTCGCAACATGGTTTCACCGCCATACGCATCACGCAAAATGTGCTGTTCAGGGACGCCGGTTTCAGTGATTAATAGGACTTCGAGTTTGCAGCAACTTGCTCGACACGTTGAGCAAGTCACCGTTGAATCTGGCAAATTCGTGACATGAATGGTCAAGCGGTTAACCGCGTCCGGCGTATTTCAATATTTCGACAATCTGTCCCGGTGATGTAGCCCAGGCTTGGGCAACAGCATCAACTTCTTTCAGCGGGTGGATTAGGTCTTCTCCATGCAGGGTAATATAGGGTTTACCAAGCGCTGCGCAGTAACCGGCATCAAAAGCTGCGTTCCACTGTTTGAATTTTTCGCCAAAACGAATAATTGCAATGTCACTTTTTTCGATCAGTGTTTTTGTTCTGACTGCATTGACCTTCGCCGATTTGTGATCACGCCAAAATGAATTATCTTCGGCCCCCAGCATGTCCCCGGCGGCATCACTCGCCTCATGGTCTGTAACCGCCGAATAGAATTCAACGGCTAAATCATTGTCTTTACAACCCTGTATAATTTGCTCTCTCCAGTCCGTGTGAATTTCACCGGACAGATAAACCTTCAATGTCATTACTTGGCTCTCTTTCTGATTGTGCGTTGGTCGTTCAGTCGTTAGGTTATCAGTAATGGCTGAAAATGTTTCAAGAACATCGCGTAGAAAATGGGTGGATTATTCACGAGGTACAAGCGGGTCTTAGCGTCTGGCATGTTGTGATGAGCTTTTAAGTCATGGGAGGATAACGGGCTTCTTGATCTAATCAAGTGTGATCTCGGACCAGGGCAATCTTCCGTCTTCCTCACCACCAAAGGTGTCGGGATCAAGCAGTACATCGAAAACCGGGATCGCTGGGTCTTCGGCAAAGCCCCATGCAGACTGTCGTTCCCGCATTCTTGTCACTCGTTCTGATTCAGTGGCGGCAAGGTCAGTTTGCTCCAGTGGATCTTCCAGTATGTTGAAGAGTTGCGGTGACTCAGTGTCTATCAGTTTCCAGGGCCAACGATAGATGGCTTGTCCACTGAAGAGACCAGATACTGCATAGTCCGGGTGCTCGCTGACACGACCATTCAGTGCTTCTAATTGGCTGCGTCCATCCAGATCATCTGGAATGGCATCACTGGCACCAATAGCGTCGAGCAGGGTAGGAAGTACATCAGCGATTGTCATTGGTTGGGTGTGATGCCTTTTTTTCAGGTTACTTGGCCACCAAATTGCTGCAGGAACGCGGACACCGCCCTCTGTAGCCATTCCCTTACCACCGAGTAG